>Ga0247840_10001798_pt1:27500-40187 | contig 40187 bp, 36 predicted proteins | sample LaCruzMarch2015__FD_192404 | JGI IMG/M metagenome (GOLD analysis project Ga0247840, IMG submission 192404) | Freshwater microbial communities from meromictic Lake La Cruz, Castile-La Mancha, Spain - LaCruzMarch2015_17m | ecosystem: Environmental > Aquatic > Freshwater > Lake... | reverse complement strand
TCTAGTCATTAAAACTGTGTTTAAACGTCTATTTTAAACACTGGACACCGGCTTTCGCCGGTGTGACGAGCCTTTTTGGGCTTAAGTTACTGGCATTGCCCCTAGCCCCCCTTTTTCAAAGGGGGCGACAACAAAAAAACCCGTTACTTCTTTTTGTCTCCGGCTTTGGCCCGTTTGGCTCCGTATTTGGATCGGCCCTGTTTGCGACCGGTAACACCCGTCGCGTCCAAGGGGCCACGAACGATGTGGTAACGAACCCCAGGGAGATCTTTCACACGACCACCCCGGACCAAAACAATGGAGTGTTCTTGCAAATTATGCCCGACCCCCGGAATGTACGCCGAGACTTCCATCCCCGTGGACAACTTCACGCGGGCCACCTTCCGCAAAGCTGAGTTTGGTTTTTTGGGTGTCGTTGTATAAACCCGGGTGCACACCCCTCGCCTTTGAGGCGATGATTTGAGCGCCGGTGCCTTTGTTTTAAAAATCATCGGCTCGCGACCGCTTCGGACCAACTGATTGGTTGTCGGCATATTTTGTCTCCCTTAGCCGGCTTTGGCCAGCCCCTTTTTTTGCATGGGGTTCCGGTGCTGATAGAACCCAGACCCCGTGGGGATCAGATGACCGATGATCACGTTTTCCTTCAATCCCCGCAGAGGATCGGACTGTCCGCACGACGCCGCATCGGTCAAGACCCGGGTCGTTTCTTGGAAAGAGGCCGCCGAGACAAAAGAATCCGAAGACAACGACGCCTTGGTGATGCCCAACAACACCGGTTGCACTTCCGCCGGTTCTTTTTTAAGAGCCGTGACGCGTTCATTTTCAGCTTTAAAACGAACCTTGCTGACGATTTCGTTGACCAGAAAATCCGTGTCTCCAGATTTTGTTATGGTCACGTTGGACAACATTTGACGAACGATCACTTCAATGTGCTTGTCGTTCATGCCCACACCCTGTAAACGATACACTTCTTGAATTTCGTTGACCAAAAATTCTTGAACGTCTTTGGCCCCCCGAACGCGCAAAATGTCGTGAGGGTTGACAGACCCGTCCGTGAGCGCTTCCCCCACACCCACCCGGTCCCCTTCGTAAACCACCAAATGTTTTCCTTGGGGAACCCCGTAATCCCGCACCAACGCGGTCTCTTCGTTGGTGACAGAAACTTTCATAGTTCCCCGAGCCGTCTGGCCCAACTTGACCACCCCGTCAATTTCGGATATCACCGCGGAGTTGCGAGGTTTTCGGGCTTCGAAAAGTTCCGCCACCCGAGGCAAACCACCGGTGATGTCTTTTGTTTTAGAAACTTCTTGGGGGATCTTGGCCAAAACGTCCCCAGGCTTTACACGATCCCCATCGTGAACAACAATGTTGGTGTCCACGGGAAGAGGGTAACCCACTTGTTTTTTCCCTCCCTCCAAAACAGCCACCTGCGGGTGCAATTGTTCGGCCCGATGCTCCATGATCACCCGCTCAATCAGACCGGTGATCCGGTTCTTTTCTTCGTGCATGGTTATTCCGTCAATGACATCCTGCAGTTTCACCGCCCCTTCGTATTCCGACACGATCGGCAAGGAATAAGGATCCCATTCCGCCAAGACCTCGCCCATCTCACACGTCTTACCTTCGGCCACGCGCACACGGGCCCCGTAAGGAATATCGTGATGTTCTTTTTCAACCCCACCCGCCTCTCGCAAAGAAAGGACCCCGTTTCGAGAAACCGCGATCAAAACGCCTTCACGATTTTTAATGGTTCTCAAATTCAGAAACTTAACCGTTCCGCCTTTTTCGGCCGTGGCTTGGGACCGCTGAATCACACGACTGGCCGTTCCACCGATATGAAAGGTTCGGAGGGTCAATTGGGTTCCAGGCTCCCCGATGGACTGAGCGGCGATCACACCCACGGCTTCGCCCACTTCCACACGTCGCCCGGTGGCTAAATTTAATCCGTAACACTTCGCGCACACACCGTAAGACGCCTCGCACGTAAGCACCGATCGAATGCGGAGACGATCAATACCGGCTGAAACAATCTTCTTGGCGTGCTGGGCCGTCATCATTTCACCGGATTTCACCAACAGTTCGTCGGTCAACGGGTTCATCACGTTGTCCAAGGTGAAACGCCCCACCAAGCGTTCTTCCAGCGACTCGATCACATCTTCGCCGGATCGAATGGTCCCGATGCGAATACCGTTGATGGTACCGCAATCGTCTTCACTCACAACAATGTCATGGGCCACGTCCACCAACCGTCGGGTGAGATACCCGGCGTCGGCGGTTTTCAAAGCGGTGTCGGCCAACCCTTTACGACCACCGTGGGTGGAGATAAAATATTCCAAAACCGTCAACCCTTCCCGGAAATTAGAAATGATGGGCGATTCAATAATTTCTCCCACGGCCCCCGTGATCTTTTTTTGAGGTTTTTGCATCAACCCGCGCATACCGGCCAACTGCCGAATCTGTTGTCGGCTTCCGCGCGCTCCGGAATCGGCCATCATGTAAACCGAGTTGAACTTAGCGGACCCCACTTTGTACACCGCCTGTTCGGTTTTTTTCATCTCATCAAACATAACGTCGGCGATCTGGTCCGTGACGTGGGTCCACAAATCGATAATTTTATTGTAACGTTCCGAATCGGTGATCACACCCGCGGCGGATTGTTTTTCGATTTCTTTAATTTCGTGTCGGGCTTTTTTGACCAATTCTTCTTTTAGTTTTGGGATGTGCATTTCAGAGATGGAAATGGACAAACCCGCGTCCGTGGCAAACCGGAAACCCAATTTTTTGATTTGGTCAAGCAACGTCACCGTTCGAGTCACACCCAACTCACGGTAACACCGATCCACCAGAGAAACCAATTCTTTTTTGGACACGGCTTGGTTGATATACCCTAAAGCCGGGGGCACCACTTCGTTAAAAATGATCCGCCCCACCGTCGTGTAGTTCTTCCAGAGGGAAGGCGTGTGCAGGGTCTTCTCATAACCACCTTCTTCTTCCAAAGGAGTTACCCCACGAACCTTAATCCGAGCGTGGAGATCGATTTGACCCGTTTGATAAACAGAAATAACTTCTTGGCGACAGGAGAATATTTTACCTTCACCGGGAACACCGATTTTTTCGCGGGTTAAATACGCGCACCCCAAAACCATGTCTTGGGCGGGAACCGCGATGGGGCGTCCCGAGGCCGGGGACAAAATATTGTTGGTGGCCATCATCAACAGACGAGCTTCCAACTGGGCTTCCAACGAGAGAGGCACGTGCACCGCCATCTGGTCTCCGTCAAAATCCGCGTTAAAAGCCGCGCACGTAAGAGGGTGAAGTTGAATGGCTTTTCCTTCAATAAGAACCGGCTCAAAAGCTTGGATTCCAAGACGGTGCAACGTGGGAGCTCGGTTTAAAAGAATGGGATGGTTTTTGGTCACCCGTTCAAGGATGTCCCAGACCTCGGGCTTCACTTTTTCCAACATCCGCTTGGCCGCTCGAAGGGTGCAATTCTCCCGTTTCATTAATTCGTGGATAATGAACGGCTTAAAAAGTTCCAAAGCCATTTCTTTGGGTAACCCGCACTGGTGGAGTTTCAGGTTCGGCCCCACAACAATCACGGAACGACCGGAATAGTCCACGCGTTTTCCCAAAAGATTTTGCCTGAACCGCCCTTGTTTCCCTTTTAAAATATCCGATAGAGATTTAAGAGGCCGGTTGCCAGCCCCCACCACCACCTTGCCATGGACACCGTTTTCCAACAAGGCGTCCACCGCTTCTTGCAAAAGACGCTTTTCGTTGTGGACCATAACCTCAGGGGCCCGCAACCCTTCGATGTGTTTCAACCGATTGTTGCGGTTAATGATGCGACGGTATAAATCGTTGAGATCGGACGTGGCGAATCGGCCCCCCTCGAGAGGAACCAAGGGGCGAAGATCCGGCGGAATGACGGGCAGGACGGTCATCACCATGTTTTCAGGGCGCGTCCCCGAGCGAGAGAATCCTTCCAAAACCCGAAGCCGTTTGCTGAGGCGCGTTTTCTCAGCTTCGGAGGTGGCCTCTTTTAATTCGGCTCGAGCGTCCAGAGCCTCCTTGGCCACGTCGATGCCAACAAGCAACTGCCTCACCGCACCGGCTCCGATACCAACCACGATCTTCCCTCGAGTCTCTTCGGACGCGCGATGATACTCTTCATCGGTCAGCAACTGCCGAGCCCGGTATTTGACTTTACCGTTTTCGTCTTTCCAATCTTCCAAAACAATGCGACGGGCGTAATAAACAACTTTTTCAATGTCGGAAAGACGCAAATTAAGGAGCGTTCCGATGCGGGAGGGGGATTTTCTTAAGAACCAGACGTGGGCCACAGGCACCGCCAATTCAATGTGCCCCATGCGCTCTCGACGAACACGAGACTCGGTGACTTCCACTCCGCAACGATCGCAAACGACGCCTTTGTATTTAATAAATTTGTACTTACCACAATTGCATTCCCAATCCCGAACAGGACCAAAAATCCGTTCGCAAAAAAGACCGTCTCGTTCGGGCTTAAACGTTCGGTAGTTGATGGTTTCTGGTTTTCGAACTTCGCCGTGACTCCACGATTCGATCTGTTCCGCGGAAGCGATGGTGACCCGCATGGAATCAAAACCCGTGAAATTCAAATTCCCGGGAACTTTCTTTTTGAAATCTTTCTTTTTTTCGGCAAACAGTGTCGAGGACATCGGTTACTCCTTGGCCACAGCTTCGGGGGCCACAACCACAGAGGCGTCCTCGGTTTTGACGCCACCGTCTTTTAGCAAATCCACGTTCAGCCCCAGAGACTGGAGTTCTCTCATCAACACACGGAAACTTTCGGGAACCCCGGGCTCCGTGGTCACTTCCCCTCGAATGATGGCTTCATACATTTTTGTCCGCCCCTGAACGTCGTCGGACTTAACCGTGAGGAATTCTTGAAGGGTGTGGCCAGCCCCGTACCCTTCCACAGCCCACACTTCCATTTCACCAAACCGCTGGCCGCCGAACTGAGCCTTTCCACCCAACGGTTGACGCGTGATCAAAGAATACGGCCCCGTGGATCGAGCGTGGATTTTGTCTTCCACAAGGTGAGCCAATTTAAGGATATACATGTAACCAACGGTCACCTGATTCGCAAACGCTTCACCCGTTCGGCCATCCCGCAACGTCACGCGACCGTCATCACTGGGGAGCCAATCTTTGTGCCACCCTTTTTCCAACAAACGCTCTTTGGCTTGGGCCATCAACGCACTGATTTGTGTTTCCGTGGCCCCATCAAACACCGGGGTGACGGCCTGAACACCCAAAATACGCGCCGCCCACCCTAAGTTGGTTTCAAGCAACTGCCCCACGTTCATTCGAGAAGGTACGCCCAAGGGGGACAACACCACATCAATGGGTGTTCCATCGGGCAAGTAAGGCATGTCCTCGGGAGGCAAAATTTTTGCAACCACCCCTTTGTTTCCGTGACGACCGGCCAGCTTGTCCCCCACTTGCACTTTTCGCTTGGAAGCGATATACACTTTAACGATTCGGTTCACCGTGACGGGGAGTTCGTCGCCTGTTTTGAAATTTTCTTTGTCTCGGGCTGTTTTTTTTCGGGCTTCTTCGATTTTTTTCGTAGAAAAAACGTCCAACATCTCTTTGCGGGCGTTGGCTTGGTCTTTTGTTAACCGGCCTCCGTCCAAATCATCTTGAACAGAAACCCATTGGGCTTTTTTATCGGCTCGGATCCGTTCAATGGTTTTTTCCAGATCGGCGTCCATTTCTTTGATGGCTCGATTTTCATCTTTTTTGCCCATCTTTTCTTTGCGGACAAAAATCTTAGTGGCCAAAATCTTGCCGGTGATACCGGGAGGCACACGCAAAGAAGAATCCATTACGTCTTCCGCTTTTTTTCCAAAAATAACTTTCAACAAACGCTCTTCCGGAGTGGTTTGCTGATCACCTTTAGGGGCCACTTTTCCCACCAAGACATCCCCGGGGACAACGTCGGCCCCCACACGAATAACGCCGTTTTCATCGAGATTGGAGAGAGACTCCGTGCCCACGTTAGGAATGTCGCGGGTGATCTCTTCGGCTCCCATTTTTGTGTCTCGGGCTTCCACCTGAAACTCAGAAATGTGCACCGAGGTGAACACGTCTTCGCGAACCAACCGCTCGGACAACAAAATGGCGTCTTCAAAATTGTACCCTTCCCACGGCATAAAAGCCACCAAGAGGTTCCGGCCCAAAGCCAATTCCCCACGATCCGTACCGGGGCCATCGGCCAACACATCGGATTTACTCACTTTGTCAAACTGCTTCACACAGGGACGTTGATTTAAGCAGGTGTCTTGGTTGGAACGAGCGTATTTTCGCAAATGATAAAAATCCACGCCGGGACGCCCCTCGTCGGACCAAACAGCTATTTCGTCGCTGGAGGAAGACAAAACCACACCACCTCGTCGAGCCATTTCCACGGCACCAGAATCCCGAGCCACTCGGCCTTCCACGCCCGTTCCGACCAAGGGGCAATCGGGGAACAACAAGGGAACCGCTTGGCGTTGCATGTTCGAACCCATCAAGGCGCGGTTGGCGTCGTCGTGTTCCAAAAATGGAATGAGCGCCGCGGACGTGGAGACCACTTGGAGAGGAGAAATGTCCATGTAGTCAATGGCGTCCGGGGCTTTCTGGGGGAAATCCCCCTTGTGACGACAAGCGATAAGATCCGCTGTAAAACGTCCGGTCTTGTCCACAGGCGCGTTGGCTTGGGCGATCACAAAATTGTCTTCTTTATCGGCGGTCAAATAATCGATATGTTCAGTGACTCGGCCGTTTTCCACTTTTCGATAAGGAGTCTCAATAAGACCGTAAGTGTTGATCCGAGCGTAACAGGCCAAGGAAGTGATCAAACCGATGTTCGGACCTTCGGGCGTTTCGATCGGGCACAAACGGCCGTAATGGGTGTGGTGCACGTCACGAACCTCAAACCCGGCTCTTTTTCGATTTAAGCCCCCGGGCCCCAAGGCCGACAAACGCCGCTTGTGGGTCATTTCGGCCAACGGATTTGTTTGATCCATGAACTGAGAAAGTTGAGAGGATCCAAAGAAACGACGAACAGCGGCCACAACCGCCGAAGCGTTCACCAGCGTTCGCGGCGTGAGCTGATTGTTTTCTTGAACGTTCATCCGCTCACGAACCAACCGGGACATCTGAGCCAACGCCGCTCGAATTTGATTTTCCATCAATTCGCCAACGGAACGAATGCGCCGATTCCCCAAATGGTCAATGTCGTCGATTTCTATTTTTACTTCGGAAGAACCAATTTTTTGAAGAACAACCTCGTTGTTCAAATGGATCATGTATTGCAAAGTGGCGATGATGTCTTCCCGACAAAGAGTTCGCCGCTTCTCGTTGGGTATTTCAAATTTAAAATCCGACCGTTCGGCCAATTTTTCAAAAAACGGCATTAACTTTCGATTGATTTTGAAGCGCCCCACTTTGGTTAAATCGTATTTTCGGATGGACTTGAACAACATGTTTTCTAAATACATTTCCGCCTGTTCAGGAACAATGAACTCTTGGGCACGCACAACACGGTAAATGGCTTGAATGGCTTCTTTGCGGGTCTTTATGGTGTCTTTCAATAACGTGTTGCGCATGGCCACGTCGTTGATTTGAGGATCGCTTTTGACCACGTCCACGGATTTTACTTTTCGATCTTGCAACTTCAGCAAAGCCTCACGAGTGATTTCTTTGTTGGCTTCCAAAACCACCTCCCCCGTGGTGGTGTCAACAACGTCTTTGGCCATGATTTTTCCAATGACGTCTTCGGTGGGAGAATCGGCGATCTTAAGGGTTTCCACATCGTAGAACAGAGAGAGAATTTCCGCGTCGGACTCGATTCCCATCGCTCGCAACAACGTGGACACAGGCAACTTCCGCTTCTTATCGATACGAACGTACAGAGCGTTGTTTAAATCGTATTCGAATTCAACCCACGCCCCACGGTAGGGAATGAGTCGACCGAAAAACAATTTTTTCCCGTAACTTGACACTTTTTTCTCTTCGTCTTCCTCAAAAATAACCCCGGGCGACCGGTGCAACTGACTGACCACCACACGCTCCACACCGTTGATAACGAACGTGGCTGGCTTTGTCATCAAAGGCAAATCACAAAAATAAACTTCTTGCTCCGTCAATACTTTAGGCTTTCCTCCCGGCTGTTTTTGAACCAAACGCAACCACGCCTTCAACTGGGACGAGTAGTTGGCGTCTTTTGACAACGACTCCTCCACCGTGTAGCGAGGTTCCCCGAGATTATAATTCATAAACTCGATGGACAAAACTTCATCCGAACTGGTGATGGGAAACACATCCATAAACGCGGCCTGCAAGCCCTGGATCTTTCGCTCCGAAGGGGATACGTCCCCTTGGAGGAATTCCTCATAAGAGATCGTTTGCATCTCTAAAAGAGGAGGGAGGTCTATAGCTGGTTTTATTCGGGCAAAGCTTGTTTTTTTCATGGGCTCTCTTGTCAGCGAATGGCTGAGGCTGGGCTTATTTTACTTCGACGGTGGCACCCACATCGGTCAATTTCTTTTTCATTTCTTCAGCGGCGTCTTTCGACAGGCCGTCTTTCACTTGTTTGGGTGCGGCTTCCACCAAATCTTTGGCTTCCTTCAGCCCCAAACCAGTCAATTCCCGAACCACTTTAATGACGTTGATCTTCTGGGCTCCAGCCCCTTGAAGAACCACGGCGAAACTGGTCTTTTCTTCGGTCGCGGCGGACGCACCACCAGCGGACGGAGAAACAGCACCGGCCATGGCCACGGGAGCGGCGGTGATTCCATACTTTTCTTCAAGCCCCTTCACCAGCTTGTTCACATCCAGAAGCGTCCACGTGTCAATCGACTCTAATACATCCTCTGCTGTGCACTTCGCCATTCGTTCCTCCTCTTGTAAATCGACGGTAAGGTCCGTCAACCGTTCGCTTTCTTTTTGGTGCAAATCTGTTCCAATAATCCCGCCAAAGTCCGCAAATCAGACGTCAACACCCCCGCCAACCCCGTCACAGGCCCCATCATTCGAGAAAGCATAATAGACATCAATTGGTTTTTGGAAGGCAACGTGGCCAAAATCTTGATCTGATTGGCGTCAAAAACTTTACCTTCTAAAAAAGCTCCGCGAATTTTCAACTTGGCATGAGTTTTTTCAAAATCAACTAAAACTTTCAAACCAGCGACCGCGTCACCCTCTTGGAGAATCAAAGCCGACTGACCTTCAAATAAATCACCAAAATGAGAATCAATATTATTGTTTTTGAATGCAATCTTAGCCAGACGATTTTTAACAATCTGACAACAGCCTTTAACGGGCCTAAGCTTCCCTCTCAATTCATTGAGTTCTGGGGTTTTAACGCCCACGTAACCAGCCACCACAAGTCCTGTCCCACCCGCTAATTTTTCGCTAAGGCTAGTGACTAATTCTTCTCTGTCTTTTTTTAATCGTGGCATACGTTATCGGCTCCCAATAAAAAAACACTCCCCCGGACGCTGAAGAGTGCTTTCTTCGTTGCGCCTCGGCAGGGCGATCCCAAGAGGATCAATTGAGTCGTTTTCAAATGGTGTCAAACGACCCCTACGGTCATTAGTCGCTTTTGATTTTTGCGATTTTATAAAATGATTTTTATTTTGTCAAGTGTTATCAGAGTCACAATTCCCGGCACTGACCTACTCTCCCAGAACCTTGCGGTTCAAGTACCATCGGCGTGGCTGGGCTTAACGGCCGTGTTCGGAATGGGAACGGGTGGGACCCCAACACGAAAAGCACCGGGAATTCTGACCCCAACAACAAGATCACAAACTTACCAATAGGAAAGTCAAGCCAACCATTTAAGTTGTTTTATAAATGAGTGTTGTTTAATCGTTGGATTCACAGATGCGGCTAAGTCTCACGGCCGATTCGTACAGGTTAGCTTCACGTGTTGCCACGCTTCCACACCCTGCCGATCAATCCCATAGTCTATGGGTGGCCTTTAGGTTCCACTAGGGAACGGGACTTATAATCTTGAGGTGGGCTTCACGCTTAGATGCTTTCAGCGTTTATCCCGTCCGCGCAGTAGTTATCCGGCCATGGCCCGGGTGGGCCAACCGGTACGCCAGAGGCGCGTTCATCTCGGTCCTCTCGTACTAGAGACGACTCACTCTCAAAAGTCCTGCGCCTACGGTAGATAGAGACCGTACTGTCTCACGACGTACTGAACCCAGCTCACGTACCGCTTTAATTGGCGAACAGCCAAACCCTTCCCACCGACTCCAGCGGGAGGATGCGATGAGCCGACATCGAGGTGCCAAACCGGATCGTAGATATGAGCTCGTGGATCCGATAAGCCTGTTATCCCCGGGGTAGCTTTTATCCGTTGAGCGATGGCAATTCCACAATCAACCACCGGATCACTAGATCCTAGTTTCCTATCTGCTCGGCTTGTAGGCCTTGCAGTTAAGCTCTCTTCTGCTCTTGCACTCGACAGGCGATTTCTATTCGCCCTGAGAGAACCTTGGAACGCCTCCGTTACTCTTTGGGAGGCAACCGCCCCAGTTAAACTGCCAGCCTGCTACTGTTCCCCGGCCGGATAGACGGCACGGGGTTAGCGTCTCAGAACCGAAAAGGTGGTATTTCAAGGACGCCTCCACCTCTCCCAAAAGAAAGGTTTCAAAGGCTCCCACCTATCCTACGTATCCAGTCCCAAAACGCAATAACAAGTTACAGTAAAGCTCCACGGGGTCTTTTCGTCTGACCGCAGGTAATCCGCGTCTTCACGGATACCACAATTTCGCCGAGCCTCTCGCCAAGACAGCGGAGCCTTCGTTATGCCATTCGTGCAGGTCGGAACTTACCCGACAAGGAATTTCGCTACCTTAGGACCGTTATAGTTACGGCCGCCGTTTACCGGGGCTTAAGTTCAAAGCTTCGGGCTTGCGCCCTGACCTCTCCCCATGACCTTCCGGTACCGGGCAGGCATCAGACCCTATACGTCATCTTGTGATTTCAGCAGAGTCCTGTGTTTTTGTTAAACAGTCGCGGCTCCCCTTTCACTGCGGCCCATCGAACCTCCAGGTTTGCGTTAACGCCCCTTTCAATTCAACGGGCACCCCTTCTTCCGAAGTTACGGGGCCAGTTTGCCGAGTTCCTAAGCGAGAGTTCGCTCGCGCGCCTGAGGATATTCTCCTCGCCTACCTGTGTCGGTTTGCGGTACGGACACACTCTATCGGCGTTGCGGGGGTTTTCTTGGCAGCGGAGTTGGGCCGCTTCGTCTGTCTTGCGACAGCTTCGCGCTGGGCCTTCAGGATTAACGGCACTCTGGATTTACCTGGAGTACCTCCCTATGGCCTTGGACCGGGAACCTATATCCGGACGGCTTACCTTTCTGCGTCTCCCCTCAACGTGTTGCTATAGAATGCGGTTCAGGAATATTAACCTGATGCCCATCATCTACGCCTTTCGGCCTCAATTTAGGACCGACTGACCCTGTTCAGACGAACTTTAAACAAGGAAACCTTAGGCTTACGGCGGGCAGGATTCTCACCTGCCTTATCGCTACTTATTCCGACATCCTCACTTCCGTCTCGTCCAGCACTCCTTTCGGTATGCCTTCATCCTAAAACGGAACGCTCCCCTACCCCGTCATGGGGACGAATCCCCACAACAGCCGTGACTGCGGTACCAGGTTTGAGCCCCGGACTTTTTCGGCGCGACTCGACTTGACGAGTGAGCTGTTACGCACTCTTTAAAGGATGGCTGCTTCTAAGCCAACCTCCTCGCTGTCTCAGTCAAATCACATCCTTATCCACTTAACCTGAATTTTGGGACCTAGGTCGACGGTCTGGGTTGTTCCCCTCTTGCGCACGAAGCTTAGCCCTCGTGAACTGACTGCAGAGTTTTCCCGTATGTATTCGGAGTTTGGTTAGATTCGGAACCGAGGTATTCGGCCCTACACTATCCAGTGCTCTACCTCACACGGTCATCACTCCACGCTAGCCCTAAAGCTATTTCGGGGAGAACCAGCTATCACCAGCCTCGATTGGCCTTTCACCCCTAACCCAAGCTCATGCAGGAGTTTTTCAACACTCAACGCTTCGGGCCTCCATCACCGGTTAAGGTGACTTCACCCTGTCCTGGGTTAGATCGACTGGCTTCGGGTCTACTATTGCATACTAAACGCCCGTTAAGACTCGCTTTCGCTACGGCTCCACACCCTTGGGTGCTTAACCTTGCATGCAACAGTAACTCGCCGGATCATTCTTCAACAGGCACGACGTTGAGCATTCCCCTTACGGGGCATAGCTCTTCGTCTGCTTGTAAACGCACGGTTTCAGGTTCTTTTCACTCCCCGTCAGGGGTCCTTTTCACCTTTCCCTCGCGGTACTTGTACACTATCGGTCGCCAGAGAGTATTTAGCCTTGGAGAGTGGTCTCCCCAGATTCACGCCGAATTCCACGTGCTCGGCGCTACTTAGGTATCCATCACAAGATGTTTTGTTTTCGTTTACGGGACTCTCACCCTCTTCGGTTGGCCTTTCCAGGCACATTCAACTAACGAAACATTTTTTTACTTGCCGGCTCTAAACCGGACGGACCCTGCAACCCCCATCATAGGATGGGTTTGGGCTATTCCCCTTTCGCTCGCCACTACTGAGGGAATCTCTTTGAT
>Ga0247840_10001798_pt1:0-25000 | contig 40187 bp, 36 predicted proteins | sample LaCruzMarch2015__FD_192404 | JGI IMG/M metagenome (GOLD analysis project Ga0247840, IMG submission 192404) | Freshwater microbial communities from meromictic Lake La Cruz, Castile-La Mancha, Spain - LaCruzMarch2015_17m | ecosystem: Environmental > Aquatic > Freshwater > Lake | place... | reverse complement strand
ATACAAAAAAAATCCCAAGGGGTCAATTGACCCCCGAAAATCGATCCGAAAACAATACAACCGGATCCGGCTTAACCGACAAGCACTATTCGTTATTCAAATTCGTTCGCGTCAGTAAGTTCCTGTCGCTGTCTGTGAAGAGTTTATCAAAGTGTTTTTGTGATGTCAACAATTATTTTTAAATAAATTTAAAAATAAAACCCAAGGGGCTAGAAAGCACCCACCTGATGGACCATCCTATATCATCCTCGGTGTGGGTGTCAACACAAAAAAACAAAAGCTGAAATGTATTTGAGGTTAATCCGGCGAAAACATCTTCCCATACCCCCTCCTTCTGTATTGACGACTCATTGTTAGGATATAGGATCCCAACTCGATCGGTTGTATTATTACACCATATTGCCCCCGAAGAACGTCTCAAGGAATCGTAAACAACTTATAAATTTTTTACCCAAAATTAGGAATTGGGGGGGATTGGGAGGGGGGACATAGGAATTGGGACGGAGAGGGTGGCGAGAGATCCGATCGAGAAAAACGGGAGTGGCTAGACAGCGTCTCTTTTACGAAGAAAGGGTGGCTGGGGGAATTTGTCTTTAGGTTAAAAAAATCGCATTCCCTTGGACCGTAATAATCGTGGTCTACAATGAAATCCTTTCAATTTACAATTTGGCCATTTTACACACGGAGGAGGACGGGGCGGACCATGCGGTCAAGAAGGGTCAGTCGACGGGTGATGTCTGACGGGCGAACGGTGTAGAGGCGTTCGAGAGAGAATTTTTCGACGGTGAAACTGGCCATGGCGGTGCCTCGGTAGAGGGCTTGGTGTACCGTGTCTTCGTCGAGGCGGTTTTTGTTTTGATTGAGGTGGCCGATGAAACCGCCGGCGAAGGTGTCGCCGGCACCGGTGGGATCAAACACATCCTCCAAAGGAAAAGCGGGAACGGAAACGATGTTGCGTTTGGAAAACAGAAGGCACCCGTGTTCGCCTTTTTTGACCACCACGTAGCGGGGGCCCCACGATTGGATGGTACGCCCCGCTCGAATGAGACTGGATTGATCGGACAACTGGCGAGCCTCGGCGTCATTGAGGATGAGAATATCAATCTCTTGGCAGAGGGCCTTCACACTTTTTTTCTTGAGACGGATCCAGAGGTTCATGGTGTCGGCGGCCACCAGCTTGGGGCGACTCACCTGACGCAACACACTCCGCTGGAGATCCGGATCTATGTTGGCCAAGAACACGGCGTCTGTTCGTTGGTAAGAGGATGGAAGGACAGGGGAGAAAGTTTCAAAAACGTTGAGTTTTGTGTCTAAAGTTTTGGCTTCGTTTAAATCAAATTCGTAGGCCCCAGACCAGCGGAATGTTTGACCGGAAACTGTTTGAAGGCCTTCTAAATCAATAGAACGCCGTCGAAGGCGATCCACGTGTTCTTTTGGAAAATCGCTTCCCACGACCCCGACCAATTGAACCGGGGTGAAAAAACTGGCCGCGTAAGACGAATAGACGGCGGAACCACCCAAAGCTTCTTGGCGTTCGCCAAAAGGGGTTTTGACCGAATCCAAAGCCACAGAACCGACAACGAGGACACTCATAAAAGGATCTCCTTACGCAATCTTTAGGGGGGGACGGTATCTAAAAAAATTTCCTAAATTTATTTATTGGGAATTTTTTAAGGAACAACTATTTTTCGGCGGTATTCGGGTTCGAGCCTTTTGTTGAATTCTTTCCATAGATCGGGATGCAATTTGGGCATACGAGATTCTAATTCTTCGAGAAGGAGGATACAGGGACGGAGGCCATCGAAGGCCCCTTGGGGGTCAGCAATTTGCCTAAAAGGGATTCCATAGAGATCCAATCCCACATGGAGTTTACGATCCAATAACATGAGCCAAGATTCCAACCGAAGACGTTTGGACATTTGAAAAAGCAACCGAAAAAGAGCAAGGGTTAAAAGAGGCCCACGCCTCTTCCGAGCGGAGGATAAAACCTTACCAGAATTAGGAAGGATACCACCGTCCCGAAGTTTAATATAAGATTCAATCCCAAACAAACCGTCCTCACGCCGTCGTCGAAAACTTTGGGCAATCACCAAGTGGGATATTTCAGCGGTGTTTTTAGGGAGGGACGACAACTTAAACGTGGGCATCACACTTAAGAGAGGAAATCCTTTTTCTGAATGAAGGAGCATGCGAATGGCCCCAAGAAGTTCTTCGCCCCGGGTGGCCACGAAATGCAACCCTGAACCATCGAAATCATCAGCCAACCGATCCGTGGAATGGCGGGCAACGGACAGATAGCCAAATTCTTTGACATAGACATCGTAACGAAGACGCTGTACAGCTTGAAGGAGAGACACTCCCTCGGCCAATTGGATTTTTATTTTTTTTATATCAAGGAATCCCATAGGCCCCTATTGTACAGGTTTTTTAAGGAATTTCAAGGTGTTTCTGTAAAGTCGGACGGAAGCCCGGTGGTCGGCGTAAGTTGCGGAGAAACGGTGTCCCCCGCGAGCGTCACTTACAAAATAGAGCCAAGAGGCTTTCGCCGGAGAGAGGGAGGCCTCCAACGAAGCTCGGCCAGGGCTACAAATAGGATGGGGGGGAAGCCCACGGTGGCGGTAAGTGTTGTAAGGACTGTCCACGGTCAAATCTTTGCGGAAAAGGGGTTGTTTCCAAACACCTAACGCGTATTGAACCGTCGGGTCGCATTCCAATCGCATGCCTTTGCGAAGGCGGTTTCGATAGACCGCGGAAACAATGGCACGTTCGCTGGACCGAGATGTTTCTCTTTCGATGAGAGACGCTAAAGTAACCGCCTCTCGCACGGTCCACGAACGGCCGTCAGCGTCTAAAAAACGATCGTCTTGGGCAAGGGGAACCCCAGACGACGTGACGGCTCCTTCGGCTTGAGCGATTTGATAAACCTCTCGCCAGACGGACACAAATCGGCCTCGCAGAGCGGACACCACGTGGGAGGCGGGGGTGCCGGGTTCAAAAAAATAAGTTTCTGGAAATAGAAAACCCTCGTGGGGTGTAGCTTCCCGAAGAAAATCAACCCCGGGGCAAACGCCCACCTCCTCCAAACAGCGGGCTATTTGCCAAGTGGCCCAGCCTTCGGGTAACGTGACCCGCCGAGTTTCCCCTCGTCCTTGAACCAAATCCCCCACGATGGCGTGGGCGGCGACACCGCCCTTAATGCTGTAAACGCCGACTTTTAATTTTTTGTCGACCCTTAAGGTCCGGACCAAGAAGGTCCACCACAGAGTGGAACGAATAAGTTTTTTTTCTTTGAGGGTTTGGCCGATGCTGCGGGCACTAACCCCGGGAGAGATCTCCACCAAACCGCCGATTTTATTGGGGGGGGCGGTATTGACCCAAAAAAGAAAAACGGTCAAATAGGTCAAACCAAAAGCAAGAGGAACAAACTTTCTTAAAAAACGATGAGGGGTCATAGCGCGGCGAAGCCGCAACCGAACAAGGGCTTAAAAATAGACACGGTGCCCCCAATAAAGTAGAAATTGTTTGGGAAAACAGTTCTCTTTAACCCAGATTTTTCATTAGGCCACGGGATTCGACGAAAGAGGCTGGACATTTTCTCCCTTAAAAAGTTCGTCCATGCAACCCGCAGGGCCTTCACTTTTTGCGTCGAAAATATCTCGGCTTTTTCTATCTCGGTCCTCGCGTCTAATGCAAAATCTGGGTTCAACAGCTTACCACTGAAATGAAAGACGCCCCCCTGCGTTCGGCTCAAAAACTGGGCAGACCCATTGAGTATTTGCCTTCCAGCGACACCAATAAAAAAGCCATCGCCCGCCGGATCGCTCAGCGGGGTGGAATCACCTCCGGTCTCATCGCCGTCCTGACGTGAGTCGAACCCTGCACGAATTTCGATATTCATCGCAACAGAAAAATCCAAAAGCTGGAACTCGTTTCCCGGTTCCGCAAAGGTTTGGCCCTCTATCATTATTTGATGGACCCCCCGTTTGGGTTCATGCACACCCGCATTCAGAGCTGGTTGCCGTTCTCCATAAATTCACCCAGCTCCTCAATCCCAACCACAACCGACTCTTCAAAAATACGCCCATGGGCTACGACTGGTCCGCCCGTGTTTCCCGTCAACTTCGCATGCTCCGGGCCCACGGCCTCATCCGAAAAGTCAACACCACTCACCGTTACACCATCCCCACCAACAGACGGAACATCCTCACAGCCATCCTCGCCACGCAACACGTCACTCTCCAACAACTCAACAAGGTGGCCGCCTAAACCACCGCTCGAAATCCTCCGTCACCAACGATTCAACCCCAAGGCAACCTCTCTGGATCCCGGACAACACCATTCCGGGATGACGATCGAAATGAACCCCGCCGACCACCGAAAACACCTCGATTTCTAAAACTTTCGTTTTGAAAAACCAAGAAACTAAACCTTCATACTAAAGAGGGAGGGGACGGAGAGATTTTTTTTAAGAATTCAACTTCTGTTTTTGGGTTGATGGTTTTAGAAATTCTCTTGGGTTGGAAAATTTCTACGATGGGTTAAAAACCCTTGTAAAACAAGAGCGGCGGCGGCCCGGTCTGTGTCGCTTTTGGGGCGGTGTTTTTTGGGGGAGACCGAACGTAATTTATCGTCGGCTTCACGACTGCTCAGGCGTTCGTCCCAAAAATGCACCACCAACCCTTGGGCTTGCAACCGTTCGGCCAGTTGACGAACGGTGAACGCACTGGGGCCCTCGCTCCCGTCCATGTTTTGGGGCAAACCCAACACCACACCCTCCACGGGATCGGATTGAACGATGGTTGCAATAGAATTCACTAAATCATCTAAAGACGTGGGCTCGAGCGTGTCGCGAGGGTGAGCTATTAAACCCAGCTCATCGGACAGGGCGATCCCTACGCGTTTTCGACCCCAATCAACACCTAACCAACGGGGCATGGAAAGACCTCCGGTGGGGAATTTATTTCTCTCGGAACAAATAAAAAAATCAACGACAAAGTGGAAAAATTTGTAGCGGCCATAAAACAGAGGGCCCTTTTTTGAGAAAATTCAAGTAACCACTCAGGTATCCAGTCATCGGCATTCTCTTATTCTTGGATTATGAAACATACGCTTTCAAAAATCAAGGAAGTGTTTGCCTTAACCCTTAAATCTAAAACGGATGTTCACCCCTCCGTTTACGTGCTCTTAGCCTTATCGATGGGAAAATGGATTTTGATTGATGACGGATGTGATCATCAAAAGGCATGTATCTGTGGTCAAATAAACCCCCTATTTTCGACGATAAAAAGCGAAAGGATTAGCCAATCTTAGTCTCTTAGTTCTAAAATCTTTGACAAGACGTCAAAGATTTTAGAACTAAGAGACTGGAGAGCCTGTCCGTTAACAGGATTTTCCCCATTTCGAAAAAACAGTTTTCAAGGATACGACAGACGATCCTAGAGAACGGGTAAGATAACGCGGACGAGTCGTTCGATCGGAGAAAGCATGAAACATGTCGAGAAAACATTCACCCCGTGAGAAGCTTCTCCCTCACTTGTCCGGCTCGTCCGGGTTAGGGATGAACATCCGCTAAAAACGGGAAGGGATACTTGCGGGGAACAACGGCATGTCTTACTATTGTCTTATGACACTTCGAGAGATTTGGCGAGTTTTTTTTCTTTTTGCTTTAGTGGGGGGGGTGTTTTTATTCCCGTTCTTTCTGGGAAAAACACATTTTGTGGGAGACGTCACGTTTTCGTTTCATCCTTGGCTGACCTACGCGGCCCAAGAAATCCAGAAAGGGCGATTCCCTCTTTGGAACCCTTACACGGGGTGCGGGGAACCGTTTTTTGCGAACCCCCAATTGATGTTGTTTTATCCGCCGGCCGGGGTGTTTTGGTTGTTCCCTTTTGCGGTGGCTTGGCGAATTTTTCTTATTTTCAACCAAGGGTTTTTATTCTTTGCGGTTTATGGGTTGGCTCGACGGTGGCTGGGGGACGAGGGATCTCCCCGGCACGGCCCGGCGGTTTTGGCAGCGTTGGCGTTCTCTTGGAGCGGGTTTGTGGTGAGTTATTGGGAGTTTCCATCGGCCATGGGCACGCTTCCGTTTCTTCCGCTCCTCTTTTTATTGGCGTTGGGGAAGGCTTGGGGTGGGGTGGCTTTGGCCGTGGGGTTGATTTTATCATCGGGGTATATGCCGTTTGTGCCTTACGCTCTTTTAGTGGGGTTGGCAGGGGCTTTAACAGACAAAAACGAAACCAATCCCTCGGTATCTCTCTTTATAGAAAGAGGGAAAAACGGTTTTTACTTCGCCTTGGCGGTGGGAGTGGGGGTTTTAATGAACGCGGGGCTTTTAGCGGCCGGGGCGGACGCGGCCCAAAACTCTATCCGATCGGCGATGGGCGTGGCGGAGGCTCGACTTCATTTATTAACGCCGGTTTTCTTTCTGAAATTTTGGGTGCCGTGGTTGACTAATTTAGTCGCTCTTCCGTTCCAATCCGTGCCCTTTGGGGCTGAGTTTTGGCCCATTCAACGGGCTTGGTTGACCACACTGTTTTTAGGGACAGGGCCGTTCCTGTTGGCCCTCGTGGGGCTGGTACAATCTCGGGGAAAAAGTTTTTGGGTGTTGGGGTCTTTGGGTTTTGTGGCGGTTGTTTTGGCCTTGGGTATCAACCCATGGTTTGACGGAATTCGGCTCTTCGTGCCGGGGTTTCGTTACATGACCCATTTCTCCAACGCTCTGGTGATCGGGCTGTTGGTCCTTGGTTTGTGGTGTGCCGAAGGCTCTCAATTGAAAAAACATCAAACTTTTTGGTTGGTGGTTCTCGGGGGTGCTTTAGGAACCGTGGGGATGGCGCTGACGGTTTTGCCGGAGGCCCGGGCCACGGTTATCCAAAAGATTTTGGGCCTATTCCCCATGAACACCGTTCAAGACCGCTGGGTAGCCCAAGCCGGTGGGGTGGCGGCCACCACGATGCTTTTGGTAATGACGCTTTGGTTTTGGGGTGGACCCCGTCGATGGGCGTTGGTGTGGTGGCTCACGTTGGGCGAATTGTGGTGGGTGGGACGAGCCCTTCAGCCAGTGGGAACAATGGACTATTTCTCAAAACCGCTGACGGTGGCACAGTCCGTGATGACATCTTCTTTTCGTGTGTCCATGGACCCTCGTTTAATGAAAGGGGACCGGGTTTTGGCGGGCACGAATTTGGAAGAGGGATATTCCAGCTTGAGGCAGGCTCTTTACCCCAATGTAACGTTGCCCTTTCGGGCCCACCACACGTGGGGGTATGACGTGTATGGAGATAAAAAATTTGTGGAATTTCGACGACGGACACCGGATTCTCCCGGCGAAAGTCCGGCGTTGGATTTCCTGGGGGCTTCGTTGATCGTTTCCACAGAACCGCTTCCGTCTCCGTCAAAAACGGTGGCCTGGAGTGGCAACGCGGTGCTCTCATCGCGCCCCAACGCTCTGCCCCGAGTGACGGTTGTCTCCCAAGCGGTGGGTATCCCATCGCCGGAGAAACGATTGGATTATCTTTTTGGGGATTGGGATCCCCGACAAGAAGTGGTGTTGGAAACAACGGAGGGCGAAGGACACCAAGGATTCCCAAAGTTAAAAAGTTGGACCGACCCTCCCGGGCGAGTGGAGGCCCTGGGGGAAGGACGAGGGTGGCTTGTTTACAGTGGGGTTTATCATCCCGGGTGGGAAGCTTGGGCGAACGGAAAAAAAACAATCGTTCAACGAGCCAACCACGCGTTCCAAGGGGTTCCCGTGCCCGAAGGGGAATGGACCGTTCACCTGCTTTATCGTCCCCCCAGGGTAAGACTGGGACTGTGGGTCACCGTGATGTCTGTTTTAATGATGGTGGTGTTTTTGAAAAAAACAGAAAAACACTCCTAAAAACAGGAGAGGAATCGATTGAAGACCGAGCTGGCCAAGTGGTGGAGTGCGGGAAAACGAAAGAATTGAGCACGGATCTCGCTTTTCGTCTTTGGCCCAACGGAAGACATTTCAGATTCGGCACCGGGTTGGGACAACCAATCTTCGATCATTGAACGATCCACTTCGAGATGAAATTGAAGGGCGAGAACGTTTTTCCCGTATCGAAAAGCTTGATTTTTACAGAGGGGCGAGGTGGCCAAACGGACGGCTCCCTGGGGGATGTCAAAGGTGTCTCCGTGCCACTGGAACACCATGGACGTTTTTGGGGGTTTTTCAAAAAAGAAGTTTTGGCCTTGGGCCGTGATTTGAATGGGGCACCACCCGATTTCTTTAACGCGATGGGGATACACCCTCGCTCCCAGAGCCCGAGCAATGAGTTGAGAGCCTAGGCAAACACCAAGAACCGGCTTTTTGGCGGTGATTACCCTCTTTAGATAGCGAATTTCTTTCGTAAGGAAAGGGAACTCTTTTTGTTGATACACCCCCATGGGCCCTCCCATCACCACCAAACCTAAAATATTTTTAATGGGGGGAAACTCAACGCCCTTTTGGGCCGTGTCCACGTAAGACCAAGGAATTTTGGCTTTATCCAACAACAAAGCCAAGGTACCCAACCCCTCGTGGGAAACGTGACGAAACACGATCAGTTGTTTCTGTTTCAAAACAATTCTTTGGGAAGGGCGAAATGAACGTCTTCGATGCGAGAAATCACTTCATCCACCTCACCCCCTTGGGTGACGAGGAAAGAGATCACTTCTTGGACCAAATATTCCGGGGCCGACGCCCCGGCGGTAACACCTAGAGTTTGGCGGTTTGTCAGCCAATTCGTTGAAATTTCTTGGGCGTTATCAATGAGGTGGGCCTCACAACCAGCTTGCCAGGCCACGTCCACCAACCGCTGGCTGTTGGAACTGTTTTTCGACCCCACCACCAACAAGAGGTCCATGCCTTTCGATAACAGATCTTTCACAGCGTCTTGGCGGTTTTGAGTGGCGTAACAAATGTCGTCTTTGGGTGGGGTTTCGGCCTTAGGAAATCGAGCCTTGAGAGTGGAAACGATGTCTCTTGTTTCATCGAGGCTGAGGGTGGTTTGGGTCAGAATCATCACGGGTTTGTCCAAGGGAACGCTGAGACACGCCGCTTGGTCCACGGATTCCACCAAAAGGATTTCGCCCGGGGCTTCCCCAAGGGTCCCCTCCACCTCGTCGTGATCTCGATGACCAATCAACACCAGTTGGTATCCCTCTTTTCGAAAGCGATGGGCTTCGAGATGAACTTTCGTCACCAAGGGGCACGTGGCGTCTAAAACCCGAAGACGGTGACGTTTCGCTTGGCAACGGATTTCTGGGGAAACCCCATGGGCTGAAAAAACCACCAACCCCCCCTCGGGTACTTCAGCCAAAGTTTCGATAAAAACAACACCACGGGATTTGAAATTTTCCACCACGGCTCGGTTGTGAACGATTTCTTTGCGAACGTAAACCGGGGGTTTGTGGCGTTGAAGGGCGATCTCAACAATGTCCACGGCTCGCACCACCCCCGCGCAAAAACCCCGGGGACGAGCCAAAAGGACTTTCATCGAACGAGAGTAAAAAAACGGTCCTGAAATTCTTCGAAAAGATCGTACCGTTTAAGAAGATCCGCCAACGGTTTGATGAGCGACGGGTTCGTTTCAGCACGGCGAAACAACGCGTTCGCTTCCCGGCGACGGCGTTCGGTTTGGAATTCGGGGTTAAAAAATCCGTGTTCACTCAACTCACGAAAATTGGCCACAAAACTTTGGGACGTTTCTTCCAAAATGAACTTCATAAGTGAAAAACCCCACCCTTGTTCCGGACCAACAATCACAGCCGAGCGAGACACATCCCGGGCGGCGATGTCCGCCCGAATGACGTCGGCCAACTCCCGAGCATCGGTGGGACGAACTTCGATGGTTTCGAGGTTGTTTCGAAAAGTGTATTCCAACCCACGAAAAGAATCACCAAAATTATTTTTAAGAAAACTCTCAAATTGAGCATTTTCTTCGCTAAACCCTTCGAACCGTTGGGCGAACCTATCGGGGGTAATGATTTGCGGGCGCTCGGCGATCACGGTCCCTGTGCGAAGATTCGCCTGTTGGGGACGTCGAGAGACGGACGTGACCAACTGATAATTGATCTCCGTGCGCCCGAACGTGGCCAAGCGGTGCCGAGGAAACAGAAGAATCTCGGTTTTGTTCAGTGTCTGCCAAAAAGAATGGGGGGGCCGAGGGGTGGGGGCCATGGGATCTCCGTCGCCAACCAGAATGGCGGATTTATTGTTTTGTTGTTTCTGGGTCGGTAACGACAGCTTCACGTGAAATACTTTCCACGGGCCTTGTGTCTGGGAGTGCATCAAAATCATCACCGCCCGCCCCCTCACCAAAAACCTCCGGGTCTTCCATCGGTGGCGGAGCGACCGGGGCTTTCATCAAGGTGTACAGGGCGTAAAAAAGACCACAGAAAAACAAAAAACTCACAAGAGCAACACCCATTTTTTCAGTCCGTGTCACAACGCGATCCTTTTTATAAAGGGTTCGAATTTTGGAACACACAACTTGACCAAGCCTTGCGTATATTTTAGCATAGAAACCGTGTACACTGTTACCTGTCGAATCCATTTTTGTTATGGGCATCGCTTGATGGATTATCAAGGGAAGTGTGCCCATCCCCATGGGCATAATGGGCGGTTGGAAGTGGAACTGTCGTCCTCTCGATTGGACGGGCGGGGGATGGTGATGGATTTTGGAGATATTAAGAAACGGCTTAAAACATGGGTTGATGAACGATTGGACCATCAAATGCTTTTGCGAAAAGATGACCCTTTGGTGAAAATCCTTCAGGGGTTAGGGGAACCTCTTTATTTGATGAAAGACAACCCCACGGCGGAAGTAATCGCCCGGGAGGTTTACCTCGTGGGACAGCGGGCGGGTTTGCCCGTGACCCGTGTGACTCTCTGGGAAACCGACAACAGTTTTGCCACTTACACCCCGTCGCGATAAATCTCAACACCCCCCCAAGCCAGCCCCGGTAAAACCCTTTTTTTAACAAGAACTTTTACGGCCGTTACCCCGAACTCTTTTAACAAAAAATTCGCCGTCTTTTCCGCCACGGCTTCTACGAGAACAAAAGGGGTGGGTTCCAAAAACTCTTTCACCCGATGGACCACTCGAGCGTAATCCACGGTTTGGGCCATGGTGTCTGTTTGGCCAGCTTTTTTTAAATCAATAAAAAGCGTGAGGTCCAGCTCCAACCTCTGGGGAAAAGCCCGTTCCTCCGGAGAACAACCAACACGACACCACGCCTCTAGGCCCGAAAGAAGGATTTGGTCCCCGGTCATGGTTTGATGCCCACGTATTCGATTTTCAAAGGGACCTCCCCTGTGTTTTCAAAATAGTAGGGGGTATCGGGGGAAATGGCCATATACCCGTAACGAATCGTTTCTTGGGTTTGCCCAAGGTACAAAACACCTTCACCGATGAGCGGGCGAAAAATAAGGCGAGCGGCGTTGTCCCGAAGGGTAACGGTACGGGATTTCGCCGGCACGATAAATTCCCCGGAGCGCAACGGCGTGTTTTCAGGAACCTTATCCAGAAATTTATAGTAGGGTTGAACGTCCACAGGGGTAAGACGATGAACGTCCCTCGGTGTGAGCACGAGGATGTTCGCGTTTTTTGTTTTCTTAGGCCCCTTTTCACAAAAAATGAGGAGTTTGTCTTCTTCCTCAGTCAACAACCGGTCCAAGCTTTTTGGCCCCGGCGGGTCGTTAAAAATCATACGACGGATAACGTCCTCTTTCAATGCGTTGTAGTCCCGCCGAGAGTCCCAATAGATCTGACTTTCGGATTTTTCGCTGTTTTTCTCCGTTTCAATACGATCCCTCAGCAGACTCACGTCGTTTTGATGTTTTTCCCACTCACGGAGAAGGATTCGGTGGGCCTCGGGGTTAGGGGGCGGGGATCGCCCCACGCTGGCCAACCGGTAAGCGTTTCGGCAATCCCGACGAAGGAGGGACAGATTTTCCTCTAAGGAAACGGGGGGTGTTCCCCCACTCAATTGAAAATCTTCGTAGAGAGCCCGCAACCGCGTTTCCGCGGTGACCAGCACGCGGGGATCTCCGGCGGACAATCCCCTCAAACGCTCGACAGCCAACAAACGGATTTCCTCCCGTTCCACGTGAAAGGGTTTCGGGTTAGGGGTTGCCGCCCGGAGAGAGAGAGGAAGAAAAAACAATAGGAAAAAACAAAAACGTCTCATTTTTTTAGGATTTTTTCGCCCCATTTCCAAACATCACCGGCCCCGAGGGTTAGCAAAACATCGCCGGAACGAAGCCATTTGGAGAGCATGGACGGTCCGTCATCGGACGTAAGACGAAGGACGCGACCGCCCCGTTGGCGAACGCTGTCGGCCAACCAATCGCTGGTAATACCGGGGATGGGGGCTTCGCTGGCGGCGTAAATGTCCATAAGAAAAAGAAGATCCACGGACAGAAGGGCGTCGGTAAATTCCTCGGCCAATAAGCGGGTCCGGGTGTAGCGATGGGGCTGAAAAAGGACCACCACCCGTCGTTCTGGGAACCGTTGGCGAAGGGCTTGGAGTGTGGCTCGGATCTCTGTGGGGTGATGGCCGTAATCGTCCATCACAACCACCCCATCGGACTCACCTTTCCATTCCAAACGACGCCCCACGCCTTTAAACGACAAGAGACTTTCGGCAATTGTGGCGAAAGGAATGTTTAATTCCAACCCCGAGACAACAGCGGCAAGAGCGTTCATCACGTTGTGTTTTCCAAAAAGCGGGCATTGGACCCGGCCCAAAATTTCACCGCGACGAACCACGTCAAACCCTGTGCCTTCCGAGGAAGGTGTGATGTTTTTTGCTTGGACGTGAGCGTCTGGGGTAAGGCCGTAAGTGATGAGCGTACGTCGAACCCGGGGAAGAAGTTTTTGCGAACCGGTATCGTCTATACCCAAGATCACTGTCCCGTAAAAAGGTACTTTATTAACAAACGCATCAAAACCATCCACCAACGAATGGAACGTCCCCCAATAATCCAAGTGGTCGTCATCTATGTTGGTAACGATGGCGAGGGTTGGGGAAAGTTTTAAGAAGGAACCATCGGATTCGTCGGCCTCGGCCACAAGATAGTCCCCACGTCCCACCCGGGCCCCGGTGCCCAAATTGTGCATACGCCCACCCACGACCACCGTGGGATCCAAGCCCCCCCCTTGAAGGACCAAAGACACCAAAGAGGTGGTGGTCGTTTTTCCATGGGTACCGGCCACAGCCACCGTGTATTTAAGGCGAGCCAGTTCGGCCAACATTTCGACGCGGGCGATGACGGGGATTTTATTCGCCCGAGCGGCGATCACTTCGGGGTTGTCTGGTGTGACCGCGGTGGACGTAACCACCACATGAGCCCCGGAAATATGATCGGCCCGATGGCCGATAAAAAATCGAGCCCCAATGCGAATCAAATGATTAACCGTGTCGGACTCTTTAAGATCACTGCCCGAAACCGTGTACCCCAGCGTGATCAGAACTTCAGCGATCCCGCTCATTCCGGACCCACCGATCCCCACGAAATGTACGTGACTGATTTTTTTAAACATAGTCTTTATCTATAATATCCTTAAAGAACCGTCAAAGATTTTGTCAAACCCAAGATCTCCCCTTCAGAAATTCCTGCCTTGCGAAACCCCTAGGGCACCACGATTTTTTTATTGACAAAGGGATTTTTCTGGTGTAGAATATTCTTGATACAGAGTTAAATTTTTTATAAAAATAGCCCATTTACCGACGGGCTTTTTTTTGAACACCATATTAGCAGTCGCTTGTATTGAGTGCCAAAAAAGGAGGAGTCTGATGAGCTACATAGCCACATGGGTTGATCCGTTCATTAACGATGTGTTGCAACGGGGGCGGGAGATGTCCGATACGCGTGTTCCTCGATCGGATGTTTTTGAAACCCCGGAAGCTTGGGTGATCTTTGCGGAAATGCCAGGCATTGAATCAAAGAGCGTGGACGTGCAAGTGGAAAATGGGGTGTTAACCATCACCGGAACCACGGGGACGTCCCTCCCTGAGAACGCAACCCCCCTTCGCCAAGAAAGGGGAACTGGGGTTTTCCGGCGCCAATTCGCTATGGACGATGTGCGTGCGCAGACCGATCAGGTGACCGCTTCTCTAAAAGAGGGAATACTCACCGTTCGAGTACCCAAAGCGTCCCCGGCTAAAACGTTCAAAGTTCAAGTAGCCGTTGAGTAAAAAAAAGGGGGGGCCCCTCCGTTGGGTGAAGGGGCCCCCTTCTTTTAAAGAGAAGTTCTGGAAAAATTCTTAGTTACAGGTAGGACAAATCTCATACCTCTTCAGCTAAAAGATCACCGCTCGTCCAAGCGCCCCTCTCTGTTCGACCCCTTTCTCTCGTACCGTTTCTCCCGGCGTTCTTCCCAATAATTTTTTCTGCTCTCAATAAATTTCCCATATTGTTCTTGGGTCAAAATGGCCCGAACATCTCCAATCCCCTTTAAACGCTGATCGGCCATCTTGTTTTGGGCATTTTTAAGTTCTTCATTCAAGGCTTTGGCCCGATTTTCATCGTAGGACGGATTTTCTATTTCCGCTCGCAACGCCTCACGTTTTTCCCTAACAAGTTTTGCGGCTTCACTAGCTTCTTGTTTGTGTTGCTTGCGAAGTTCTTGAAGTTTTTCTTGTTGTTCCTTGGACAATCCCAATTCGGCGATCATTTTACCGTCTTGGGGATCTTTTTTAGGGGTGGCCAGACAAAGTGTTGTCAACCCCAAGACCAGAGCCACTGCACCGGCACCGGTACGTCTCATTAATTGTTGGTTCATAACAGCCTCCTTTTTTATAGAAAATAGTCTTCGATCTCCGTTACCCATGGATCCATTTCGCTCTCCGAATAAACGTCATACCATTCGTCGTTTGTTGTGTCACTCAACGCCGAGAGAATTGTTTTTGAAACCACGGGGTCCCGTGGAAAAGGAGCGAGCACGAACAAAACCGTGGCCAACACCCCTCCACCGACCCACACGAGACGCGGGGGAGACAAAAAGTCGAAAAGCCGTTTCATCCAACTTCCGGACAACGGGTTTTCCGCCCTGACACGAGCCATCACGGCGTCGGTAAAACGGGCCGACACGGAGATTTCCCTGCGGGGGAAAAGCAAAGAAACGGCCAAATCCCAATCGTGTAAGATTTTCCGACATTCTCCACAGGATTTCAAATGACGCTCCAACCCCGTTCGTTGATCCAACGGCAGAACGCCGTCCCGGTAGGGGGATAATAATTTTTTAAACGTTTCGTGATTCATGGGCGCTCTCCCGAATTCTCCCGTTCAATCCTTTGGACGATGGGATCCGTTAAAAAGTGTCGCCCTGAAACACAAAAGGATTCTCGGGCTCGTCTCAGGCGGGATTTCACCGCCTCCAAACCGATGCCCAGAACCAAAGAGATCTCCTCGTAGGTTAAACCTTGAGATTCTCGTAACACCAAAACCGTTCGCTGCTCATCGGGGAGTTCGTTTAAAATCCGTCGGACCAAATCCGCGTTCGAATCGTCTGGGGGCGGTTCTTGGGTCGAAAGAGTTTCACCAAAATCATCGTTTCGGGCGTCCAAAGATTCGGTCGGCCGCCGGTTTTTAGCTTTAATCAGATCCAGACAATGGCGATGGGTGATGCGGTAAATCCAAGTGGAAAAAGACGAATCGAATCGAAAAGAAGAAAGAGCTCGGTAGGCTTTTAAAAAAATTTCTTGGGCCGCGTCTTCGGCCTCCGTGGGGTTGTGCAAGAAAGACAGACACAGGGAATACACCCGGTCTTGATGCCGTCGCACCATTTCCGAATAATCTTCCATGTGCCCGGCCAAAATTCGTCGAATAATTTCCCTCTCATCGGTTTCAATTCCCGTCAAGAGAGGACGACCAGATTGTTACGGTGCACGATTTCCGAGGGGCTCGATCGCCCCAACACGCCCGGAATGTCCAAGGAACTTTTCCCCATTATTTTACGAAGATCCTCAGCCCCGAAAGCGGTGAGGCCCCGGGCGATTTCCACCCCGTGGCGAGAGATAAGTTTCACCGTGTCCCCAGGCCCAAAGATTCCCTCTGTTTTTACCACACCGGACGGGAGCAAACTGCGTTTCCCTTCGGTAATAGCCCTCACGGCTCCGTCGTCCAAGAAAACAGAACCTCGGGGGCGACGGCCAAAAGCGATCCAGCGTTTTCGAGCGTTCAAAGCTTCGGGGCTGGCCACAAAGCGGGTTCCCACACCCCTCCCATTTAAAATATCCAACACCACGCCCGGCACCCGCCCCGACGCAATCCAAACATCCACACCGGACGCCATCGCCAACCGAGCGGCCAACAGTTTAGACCCCATGCCCCCCACGCTCTTCCGGGACCCTGTCCCGGCCTGAACAAGGGCTTCAATGTCCGGTGTGATGCGAAACACTTCGGGCAGAAGGGTTTCCTCGGCCCCGGGATCCGTGAGTAATCCACAAACGTCGGTTAGTAAAAATAAGTGACTGGCGTCCATTTTGGCGGCCACCAAAGCGGAGAGGGTGTCGTTGTCTCCAAACTTTATTTCTTGGGTAGCCACGGTGTCGTTTTCGTTCAAGATGGGAAGAATTTGTCGTTCGAGGAGGGCTCTCAAGGTGTTTCGAATATTCAAATACCGTTCGCGATCGTCAAGATCGGCCCGAGTCAAAAGGATTTGTGCCACGGTCACGTTGTGAGCGGCGAAAGCTTTTTTGTAGGCTTCCATCAAAGACACTTGCCCCACAGCGGCGGCGGCCTGCTTGTCCCGCAGCACCGTGGGTCGAGTTTTCCAATGAAAAACGTCCATCCCCGCCCCAATGGCCCCGGAGGTAACCAGCACGGGGGAAAAACCTTGGGCTCGGGCTTCGGCCAACTCTGTGGCCAGCGCATCGATGCGATCTTGGTTCAACCCACCTTCCTCCAAACTGAGGACGGCGGTACCAACTTTAACGACGATGCATGTCGGGACGGTATTTGAACTCATGGGTTCCTACCTGAACTCGATCTCCGGCGTGGGCCCCGCTGCGGGAAAGACTGTCGTCCACACCCATTTTTTTAAGGATGTTTTGAAACCGGGAGAGGGCTTCGTCTTGATCAAAATTGGTGATCGCCACCAAACGGTCAATTTTTTTGCCCCCCACCCGCCACACACCGGGGTCAACGGTCTCGATGGCAAAATCGGGCTCAATCACCACATCCGCGGGCTCGGGTTCAAAAGGAGCCGGTTCCGGCAAGTGGGCTAAGACTTTCGCCATGTGGGCCATCAATTCTTTGTGCCCTCGGCCCGTGGCCGATGAGAGGGGGAACACTTTTGTTTTTCCTAACCCTTTACGGAACGAGGCCAACGCTTTGTCCGATCCTGTTAAATCCATTTTTGTGGCCACAACAATTTGAGGTTTCTCCGCTAGGGTTTTGGAATGGGACGCCAATTCTTTGTTGAGCGTTCTGAAGTTTTTTAGGGCCGTCCTCTTATCAAAACCAAACACGTCCACCAAGTGGACCAACAACCGGGTCCTTTCCACGTGTCTTAAAAATTTATCACCCAACCCTTTCCCTTCGTGGGCCCCTTCAATAATGCCGGGGATATCAGCGATCACAAAAGTTTTTCCACCCACCAACGCCACCCCCAAATTGGGAGACAGGGTGGTGAAGGGGTAGTCGGCGATTTTTGGTTTGGCTTGGGTTGAAACCGACAGAAAGGTGGATTTTCCCGCGTTAGGAAACCCCAACAACCCCACGTCCGCCACCAATTTTAATTCCAAATTCAACTCCACATCTTCGGGAGGTTCTCCCCGTTCAGAAATGCGTGGAGCCGTATTGGCTGAAGTTTTAAAAGACGCATTCCCTCGCCCGCCATGACCTCCCCGGGCGGCCAAATAACGGTCCCCGGGCTTTTTTAAATCCGCCAACAATCGCCCGGCGTGGAAAATCATGGTGCCCGGAGGAACGTTCACCATCAAATCTTCGCCACAAGCCCCTGTCTGTTTTTTCCCTCGACCGTGCACACCGGACTCGCCCTTAAAAACAGGGCGATAGGTAAAATCATACAAAGTGGTCTTTTGCGGATCCGCCACCACCCAGACGTCGCCTCCCTTCCCACCGTTCCCTCCGTCCGGTCCCCCCATTTCCACGTATTTTTCTCGACGGAACGACAGACTTCCATTCCCGCCACGCCCACCCACCACATGAATCTTGGCCCGATCAATAAACATGCACAACTCCTCAAAAAAGAAAACCCCGGGGCCCGCCGGTCAAGGCGAGAACCCGGGGTTGTTAGAAACCGTTCGGATTAAGCGTTGACCGCCACCGGATAAACAGACACCCGTCGGCGACCACCTTTTCGCCCGGGAGTGCCCCGCATCCATTCAAATTTAACCACGCCGGAAATTTGGGCGAACACCGTGTCGTCTTTCCCGATCAACGTGTTGTGCCCTGGAGCGATGTGCGTGCCCCGTTGCCGAACGATCACAGATCCGGCGTGAATTTTTTCGCCCCCATACACTTTAACGCCCAGTCGTTGGCCGTTGGAATCGCGACCGTTCGATGTGGATCCTTGCGATTTGACTGAGGCCATGTTACGCTCCCGTCCCCAGAGATTTAATGAGGACCTCTGTTAAATTTTGACGATGCCCCTGAAGCTTTTTATACCCTTTTTTGGGCCTTTTCTTAAAAACTAAAACTTTTTTGTCCCGAAACTGACGGACAATTTTCCCCGTCACGGAGGCTCCGGCCACGAGAGGCCGACCGATGTGGGTGTTTTCCCCGTCTTGGACAAACAAAACGTCCGAAAAAGTCACATCCGTTCCCGCGTCCCCTTCAACGGTTTCAACGCGAATGTTTTGTTCTGGTCTAACCCGGTATTGTTTCCCGCCGGTTCGGATGATGGCGTAAGAAGTAGGTTGGTTCATAGGGGTAGGATATTAGAAAATTTCTTTAATTTAGTCAATATAAAAAATCCTGCTGGATTTTTTATCAAGTCCTGTGTTGGTGGGCACGCTCACAGTTCCCTTGCGGGGTGCACTCGTGTCGGGTGCACATCTTTATCCCTGGTGCTCTGACCGCTTAATAAGTTCTGTTTTGGAGGCCCGAATCTGATCCGGATTCGAGGCGTGAGGAGGGAGCAATACGGGCCATTGTGACTGACGAACAACGAAGAAGCCGGACGGAGGCGGGCCTCCCTCCTCTGTGTGGTTCCTCGCTTAAGCGAGGAACTTTATTAAGGAAGGGCCGGACACTTTTGCGTGGCGATCGGCGTCGCTCGTCAGTTACATACTCCCGGTATGCGCCTTCCTCGCTCCTTGTCGCCCCACAAAATTGTCCGGCCAAAATAGAACTTATTAAGCGGTCAGAGCACTAGCACCCTTTTTTCGCTCCCCTCCCACGAATTCCACACCGACTCTGGCGTGGAATTGTTATAATAAATCCCTCATGGGAAATCAAGCCGTCCTCGACAAAGAACCTTCTCTCGTCTACGAGTTCGATGGGGCTCTGTATTTGAACATCACCAGTCGGTGTCCCACGGCTTGCCGTTTTTGCGTCAAATTTTCTTGGGACTACAGCTACCGTGGAAACAATCTCAAATTGCCGGAAGATCCTTCCGTGGACGACATCGTGAGGGCTTTGCCCGACAATCTTTCGCGGTTTCGCGAAATCGTTTTTTGTGGGTATGGGGAATCCACCTACCGCTTATCTGAGATGAAAGCTTTAGCCCCCATCCTCCGTTATAAAGGGGCGAAACGCCTTCGGCTGAACACCGTGGGGTTGGGCAACCTCATCCACGGTCGAAACGTGGCCCCGGAATTGGGGGAATTTCTGGACGCCGTTTCCATCAGTTTAAACACCGTGGACCCCATTCAATACGTGGAGATCATGCGTCCTCGCCCAGAATTTAGAGAAAAAGCCTTGGACAGTGTTAAAGAATTTATTGTCGCCTGTGTAAAAAGTGTTCCAGAAACGGTGGTGTCCGCCGTGGCTTTGACCGGCGTGGACATCTCCGGGGTCCCCGCCGTGGCCAAAGAAGCCGGGGCCCTCTTTCGCCTTCGCCCGTTTCTGGATTCTCCTGAGTAAAGGAAAATCTGTCTTTCCCTTCTTTGAAAAATAGAAAAAGAAACCCCAAAAACACCCTTTTTTGGTCCCCAAAACGCATCGGGGTTTTGGCCGATGATTTTTCAGGGGCGGCCGACGTTGGTTTGGCTTTTTGGGAGGCTGGGTTTAAAACGGAACTCTGGGCTCCGGCGGGAGGGCCTCCTCGCACGCCCGACGCCTCCGTGCGGGTGTGGGTCTTGGACACGGAATCCAGGCACTTATCCAACACGGACGCCGGAAAGCGGGTTCGATCGGCTCTTCAGGCTTTGAACGATTGGAAACCCGATTTTGTTTTTAAAAAAATCGACTCCACATTAAGAGGCCCCTTGGGAGCCGAAATGACGGTTTTTTTGGATCAAGAACACGGGCCTCTTATCCCCGTGGTCCCTGCTTTTCCAAAGATGGGACGGACCGTTGAAAATGGGTGTCTTTATGTCGACGGGGTCCCCCTGCATCGGTCGCCCTTCGCTCGAGACCCTCGTCATCCGACTCGGTCCAGTGGGGTTGAAAAACGATTCAATTTTAACAATAATATAAAAAAAACCGTTTGGGTCCCTGATGTAAAGAACGATCGCGACCTGAACCGAGTGGCTCGATCCGCGGTCTTGGCTTTTCAGAAACAAAAAGAAAGTGTCCGTTTGGCCGTTGGTTCCGGTGGTTTCGCCGGAGCCTTGGCCTGTTTGTTAGGAAACGTTCAAAAAAAAGGGGGTTCGCCTTTTCGGGCCTTGTTCCGTGATCCAAGCCCTGAGGCGGTTGGGTTTGTCGTGGGGTCCGTGCACCCATTGTCTCGGGATCAGACGAGACGATTGTTGCTTCGACATCCCGATGTTCTTCTCATCCAATCTCCGGTTGAGAGAAGCCAACCCAAATCTGTTTTACACCGGCTGATCGCCCAAACCCGTGTGTTGGAAAAAAAACACAAAATTCGCCGGTGGGTGGTAACGGGGGGGGAAACAGCCTTTGCTCTGGTTCGTCGGTGGGGCGTGGCCAGATGGGTTTTGGTGGGGCGAGTGGAACCGGGCATTGCTCTTTGTCGTTCCTTGTCGGCCCCACGTCGTTGGCTGGTTCCAAAACCCGGCGGTTTCGGAACCCCTGATTTTTTTAAAAAAGCTTTAAAGTCCTTTCCCATTTCGTTTTTAGGGTAATATTATGAAACAGAAAACATCCTCTTTTATCGAACCGCTCCCCTTTTGGCAAGTCGCGGTTTTTATTGTTGCTTCAGTGGGCGTTTTATGGAACCCCACCCAACGCTTGAGTCAGGGTCTTCGGTCTCTCAACCAACAAAAACGCTTAACCCCGTCCACTCTTGCGAACCCCGAGGAATTGGGTCCCGCCATCGGAAGCCCACCTGTGGCCGAATGGAGAGCCCCGTCCTCCAAACGTTCTGTTCGATTCCGTCTTTTAGCCCCAGCCGCTCAAATCATTTTCCTTGGGGGCACCTTTAACAAGTTTAACGCTTCTGAAAACCCCTTAACGCGAGGGACCGATGGCCTTTGGGAAACCACTCTCGATTTATACCAAGGAAATTACGCTTATAAATTTAAGGTGGACGGCGAGTGGCGTCTCGATCCCACAAACCCCGAACGGACTCCCCCACCCCAAGAGGCTTCCCTCATCCATGTTAAATAGCCCACTTTTCAAAAAACACGGCATAGGTCTTACCCTCTCAACTCTTTTTTTTCTCTCATCCGCGTGCATCGGCCCCATCCCCGGACGCATCCCCACCCGCCCCACCGAACCATCGTCTCGGGCACCGATGACTCGGGTGAAGACCCCCGAGTCAAAACCCGGGGCTGTTCCTATCGCCCCGGTCGCCGTGAGAGAATCGGATCCATCGCCGGCGGTGGAATCAACGCCGGGACCCGTTTCGGAAATTCTTCCCCCCGTGATGGGTCTGGACCCATGGCCCGTGGCGGTTTTGTGGGCTCCCGCCGAATCTGGGGATTCCCTCAGCACGGCCAACTATCTAAAAGAGAGACCGTGGATGAGAGTGACGGTCGTGTTCCCAAGTGGTTATTTTACAGACACCCCCCGGTCGCTGGAAGCCCTTGCCGTTTTTCAAAGTTTGGTGGCCTCTCGTCAATTGGAAATTGTTTTGACGTTGCCAGGGGACCCCGTCGTTCCTCTTATTATGGACACGAACAACGCCCTTCTTTCTTCTCAGCCCTTGGGGGAGAGTCCCCCTCCTTTTTCTTGGCCATCGGACATTAGCGAACAGTTGGAATTGGCACGTTCCTCCTATCGGAAAATTTGGCGAGCAACTCCTTCGGGGGTTCAGATCCCTTGGGGTGTGATCGCTGGGCCCGAACGCTCCCTGCTGGCCTCAGGGCGTATGGAGTGGGCACTGCTTTCCTCCTCTTCAACGGGGGCGTTTCACCCAGGACCTCCTCTGCCGATGATTCAACCAACGATGTGTCCAACAACACCAGAAGAGCAACGAAAATGGATCGAATCGTTGCTTGAAAAAGACACCGGAGGGTTTTTAACAGTCCCGTCCGTTCGGGACGCGGACGCTCTTCAAGCTTGGACGGGAAATCGAGCTCGGTGGGTTCTTTTTTCCGAATATTTGACGGAAAAAATCCCATCTGTTTTAGGGGAAGCCCCTCTTCCTCCCACAGATTTTTCTCCTTGGATTGGGGGACCTGAAAAAAACAGAGCTTGGGAACTGTTGGCCATCGCTCGTTCCGCTATTGATGATTATCAAAATTCTGGTCAAGCGGATTTGAAAACGTTGGATTTGGCCAAACGCGAGATGTTTAACGCGGAAAACGGAAAATTTGTTCGTGGTTTCGGATCGGACGAGACTTTCGTTCCTGAACTGGAAAGAGAATTCTTAGCCACGCTCACGCAGATTTACCAAATAATGGATGTGAGCCTTCCGGCTGATTTTATTTCCGGTTTTTCATCAAACAGCGTGGCCACCGACGACGGACCTAAACGCTTCTTTGAACAAGAGGGGAACACGCTCCGCTGGAGAGACGATGTGGACGACGATCGTGGCCCTGGGGATTTTTTCTACCCCACCGGGGCCCAATACGAAACCGGTTCTTGGGACATAAGAACCTTTGACGTTCGTCCAAACGATGACGAGTTTACCTTGGCCTTCGATTTTTCCTCTCGTCCCAACCCCTGGAGAGCCCCCGGGGGGGGGTCTTTCCCTCTGGTGGATTTATACATAGACATCAACCATTCTCCCGGTGCTGGTTCCATGGATTTATTACCGGGACGGCCCGGCCAAACATCGGTGGCGGACGCTTGGGAATACGCCCTTACGTTGGATGGATGGGGAGCTAAACTTTACCAATACCACCCAGGCCAGCCTCCAAGCGTCATGGCCCGTTTCCCGGTGGAACCCGATGGGGAAACAGGGTTTCGTGTCACACTCCCCCGAACCGCCCTTCGTGGGGACCCCGGGTCGTGGGGATTCGCCGTTGCCGTCATGGGGAGGACCCATCCCTCAGGAGATCCCATGCCCGTTTCAGTCAACCCTGGTTTACAAAATTTCGGGGGAGCCGCCGAAGGGACATCGGCCCCGCCCTACATAGATTTGATTGTTCCACCGGGTGTTTCCCAGAGAAGCGTTTTGGGAAACAAAAAAACCGGCCCCGATATTTTATTGCCTTTCATTCGAGCTGAAGGAGGATCCTATGGAAACTAAAAATCTTCGATCGGTCATTTCTGGAATCTTCTTGACGTTAACCACCAACATAGTCCTCATCGCCGGGGAACCGCTGTCGGTTGAGGGCCCTGTCTTGGATCTGCAAAATTCTTTTGCCGCCGTGGCCACAAAAATCAAACCCACCGTGGTGAGCATCACCGCCACCCATGTGGAAACGATCGCTGTTCCACAATTTTTTTTCGGGGATCCCAACGATCCCTTTAACGCCCCCCCGCCCCGGTCTCTGGAGCGTCGCAGTCAAGGTCTCGGGTCCGGGGTGGTGGTGGATTCTCGAGGCTACATCCTCACCAACGAGCACGTGGTGCGTGGGGCGAACGAACTTATTGTCACGTTTCAAACACCTGTGGATAAAAAATACACGGGTCGTGTGGTGGGGGCTGACCCCCGATCGGATCTCGCCGTTATAAAAATAGACGCCAAAGAAGAACTTCCCGTGGCCTCCTTGGCGAACTCCGACCAAGTGCGTGTGGGCGATTGGGCCGTGGCGGTGGGGAGTCCTTTTGGTTTGGAACAAACCGTCACCGTGGGCATCATTTCCGCCGTGCGTCAGTCCCTCAATTTGGAAGGGGCCGTTTATTCTGGGTTGTTGCAAACAGACGCGGCCATCAACCGAGGCAATTCCGGAGGCCCCTTGGTGAACATTCGTGGGGAGGTGATGGGCATCAACACCGCCATCTACGCCCCCACGGGCGTGTTCGCCGGCATTGGCTTCGCTATTCCTTCCAACCGAGTCAAAGACATTATGGACCAATTGATCTCTCAAGGCCGAGTGAGTCGTGGTTGGATGGGTGTCGAAATTTTGTCCGTCAATTCCGTGATCGCTGACCAATTTGGTTTGGAGAAACCCGAAGGAGTGATGATCAACAACGTGGCTGAAAATTCGCCCGCCAGTCGGGCCGGCCTTCGTCGGGGCGACGTGGTGGTGGATTTTGATGGACAGCCCACACCCACCCAAGACGTTTTGCTCGATTTGGTGGGGAAAATGAAACCGACCTCCACCGTGCGAGTCGGTATCATTCGAGAAAAACAAAAGCGAACCGTTTCCCTCACCTTGGCCGAAACCCCATCGGGGTCTTTGGCCACACCCCTCACCCCAGACCCCACCGCCCCTCCCATTAAATCCTTGGATTGGGAAGGGGCCCGAATCGGGTCCCTCACCCCAACGTTGGCGTCCCGTTTGGGTGTACCGATAGATATCCAAGGGGTGGTGGTGGTGTCCATGCCCTCCGCCAGTGGATTGG
>Ga0247840_10001794_pt1 | contig 40260 bp, 35 predicted proteins | sample LaCruzMarch2015__FD_192404 | JGI IMG/M metagenome (GOLD analysis project Ga0247840, IMG submission 192404) | Freshwater microbial communities from meromictic Lake La Cruz, Castile-La Mancha, Spain - LaCruzMarch2015_17m | ecosystem: Environmental > Aquatic > Freshwater > Lake | place: Spain... | reverse complement strand
AAACCAATCATCGAATTCTTGGAATGTCGCCGGATAATCAATTCCGGAAGCAGGCTGTCTCAAATTACCCATGCCGAAAAACTACCTGTTGCGGTCGGTTGAGTAAAGTGCATACCCCGTTTATTTAAAATAAGTTTTTAATTCTTTTTTACCTTTTAAAATCCGGAGGCTGTTATTATTAATCATTTGAACCATTTGAATTAAGTCTCCGGAGACATGTAATGAGCATCACGGACAATCAAAAAAAGGTACTTCTGGTTGATGACTTTCATCTTTGCAGAACATTTTTTGCGGACGGCTTGCGGCAGAATTCCGGCTTGGTCGTTGCTGAGGCTGTGAATGAAGAGGATACAATTAACCAGGTAGCGCAGTTCTGTCCTGATGTGATCATTTTGAATATTTCCATGGGGCATTGCAGTGGGATGGCCCTGCTGAAATCTATTCACCGGCAATTTCCGGATATCGGGCTGCTGACCTTTTCCTATCTGCATCATGACCGATATTATGCTGAACGGTCGATTTGCGCCGGAGCGGCCGGGTACATCTCGATGACCGAATCAGGCGAAAGTCTTCTGGAGGCGGTGGAGGAGATTGCTACGGGCGGCGTTTATTTAAGTCTGCCGTTGCGTAAGAAGATTTGTGCGGATTCGGATCCTCGAGAACAGAAAAACAAATCGCCGTTTGAACAGCTTTCGCATCGTGAATTTGAAGTGTTTTGTCTGACTGGACACGGACACGCGCCCAAACGGATTGCTGATATGCTCAAAGTGAGTGTAAAAACGATTGAAACATACCGAGAACGTATCCGCGGGAAACTTGGACTGACGGATGGCGGTGAACTGCTTTACCATGCGACCAGTTTTATCCGCGAGCAGAGTATTCCTTAGCCTTCTAGATAAGGTTGACGGCATTTTAAACGTCTTGCGGCTATTCCGCACCTCAGGTAATCTTTCCGGCCATGGGGTGCCGATGAATGAGTTACAACAGGCCGCTTTGCTACTGATGCTTACCGTGTCGGTGATACTGCAATTCTGCGCGGCTTTTCTTGCCTTTCGCATGGTACGCCTCTTAAACCGTCATCCTTCGTGGTTCATGATTTGCGTGGCTTTTGTACTGATGGCGGTGCATCAGACCATTACGTTCTTCCATCTGATGAACGGCGGAGTCGCACATCTGCCGGATCTCTACGCGGAAATAACGGCATTCTTAATCTCTGTGTTGTTGGTGGCCGGAATGGTTTCGATTGCGCCATTGATACGCCGACTCCATCCCGCTCCGGATGGAGTCGACGAAATAACGCCCGGTCCGGCTGCATTCGGAGAGTTTTTTGAAAAGAACACCAGTGGTGTTGCCGTGTATGAAGCGGTAGATAAAGGACGTGATTTTATAATCTGCGACATTAATCCGGCGGCGGAACGGATCGAAAAAACCGCGCGGCAGCATGTGGCCGGGCGGCGGCTGACAGAAGCTTTCCCCGGTATGGAGCAATTCGGTCTTCTGGACGTGTTACGGCGTGTTTGGAAAACCGGGAGGTCTGAGAGTTTCCCATTGCACTATTATCAGGACGGCCGCATCTCGGGTTGGCGCGATAATTTTGTTTACCGCCGTCACAGCGGCGAAGTCGTGGCGGTTTACAACGATGTGACGGCCCAAATGCATATGAAGGAGGAATTGGAGCGCCGCGAACGCAAATTCCGCCTGCTGTTCGAACAGGCGCCTCTTCCCTATCAGTCGCTGGACAACGAAGGCAGAATTCTTGAAGTGAATCCGGCATGGGTTCGTCTAACCGGATTTGAGCGCACTTCGGCGACAGGGAGGTCGTTCAGCGAACTGCTCACCCGGGAGGGGCGTCAGCATTTTTATGAATGTATGACCAAGCTGAAGGCGGACGGATCGGTGGCCGGTTCAGTATTTGAAATGCGCCGGGACGGCGGTGCCTTGCTGAATGTTGAAGTTGATGCGCTGGCTTTGCGCGGAAGAACTGGTGAAGTCGAACACATCTACTGCATGTTGCGCGAAAAATCCGGACAGACCGTGGTGCCGGATGCAAAAACGGATGCCGAAAAGCAGGCGCGTCGGCTGGCCTTGGAAGTGCTGAGCGAAGAACGCCGTAAGCTTCAGCGACAGCGGCTTTCGATGTTCGGTGAGCTGATCGCCGGAATGGCACACCAGTTCAATGCGCCGCTGACGGCGGCGCGCAGTGCGGTCGGTCTGATGCGCGGAGATCTTTCACCGATCAGTCCGCACTATGAATTTGCCGAAATGGCTTCGCAGGAGCTGGCGCACATGGCGGATATGATTGAACGAATGTACCGTCTGCATGAACCCGTGCCGCAGGAGTGTGAGCCGCTCAACATCAATGCATTGCTTGATAACGCGATTGTATTGGTGCGTTCTGAAATGAGAACCCGCCGGATCCGGTTGCAGGACGAACGCGCGAAAACCGTTCCGACAATCATGCTTCCACCAGGCGCGGTTATGACCGTGCTGATCAATCCGGTTAAAAACAGCATCGAGGCAATGTCTTCGGACGGCGTGTTAACGCTGCGGACCGGACTGGCGGAGCCGGGCGGAGTTTTTATTGAGATTGAAGACACCGGGACCGGCATCTCACCGGAATTTCTGCCGCACCTGTTTGAGCCGTTCACCACCTTCCGCCACACCGGCATGGATCACGGAGGCATTGGGCTTGGCATGGCCATGGTGCGCCGCACACTGGATGCGCTTGGTGGAACCATTACCGTCCATTCACGGGAGGGTGAAGGAACGTGTGTTCGCATTGTTCTGCCGGCTGAGTTCGGAAAAAACATCTAAGGAGTCCGATATGGCGGTTTTTGATTTTTTTAACGACATGATCGATCGGCTCCGTATCCGTTTTGACGGACAGGCGAGTTCTGTGCTGATTGGTATAACGGCACTGATGGTTTTGTCCGGCGGGGTTTGGACTGCTAAACACGCCGGACAGGATGTTGACCGCCGGATGCGGCGTGATCTGGTGAATCAGGCGTCCGGGGTTGCGGCGACTATCAATCCATCGAATGTGAGGGCTCTTTCGTTTACGGCGAACGATAGCTCGCGCTCTGAATTTCAGCGGTTGCGCGATCAGCTCCGGGCATATGCTGAAGTCGCCAAGATCAGCAGCCTCTACACCATGGCGCTGAAAAACGGACAGATTGTTTTTGGTCCGGAGAGCTTACCCGAAGGATCACCGCAGTCTTCGCCACCCGGCACGGTTTATCAAAATCCGTCGCAGAAAGATTTTGAAATTTTTGAAACAGGCAGTCGGCAGATTCAAGGGCCGCACAGTGATGAATACGGTACATTTGTGACGGCTACGGCCCCGGTATTCGATCCCCGCACCGGTGAGGTGCTGGCTACGGTCGGTATTGATGTGGATGCCGCCGTGTGGCAGTCCGCCATACGGCGGGCGCAATGGATTCCTGCGGCAGTTACGCTGGTGCTTCTTTTCATTCTGTTTTTGTGCTGGTTGACGCTGAAATATCGTCGATGTCGTTCTCCATACCGGCTTGACCGGAAACGGCACGCCGAAATTATTCTCTGCGCGGTTTTTCTGAGTCTGCTGACTTTATTACTGGCTATATGTGCCGATCATAATGAGCGTGAAATGCGCCGGGAATCGTTTCATCAACTGGCTCGCACACATGCTGCCGTCTGTGCGCAACAATACTACGATCTCCGCAGCCGGATTGATCAATTGGTTTATTTTTTCCAATCCAGTCAGGAAGTCACCCGCGATGAATTTGAGCGCTACTGTGAAAAACTGATTCAGATGGGCATCCTGCAAGCATGCTCCTGGCTGCCTGCCGTACCGGAATCGGAAACCGGTTCGTTTGTTCAGGCCGTGCGCACCGCCGGACTGCCGGATTTTTCAATCTGGCAGAAAAATAAAGAAGGTCTCAACGAACCGGTTAGCGGCCGCCCAGTCTATTACCCGGCGCTCTATATTACACCGTTGGCAGAACACCGGGCCGGTCTGGGTTATGATTTAAACTCTGAACCGGCGCGCCGCACCGCGATTCAGGAAGCTTTGCGGACTAAACTGCCTACTGCCACCGATCCGGTTAAACTCATTGCGCTGTCTAATTCGCCGCTCGGTATTTTTATTTTTGCACCGGTGAATGCCGCTGTCCAAAAGGGGGTGGTTGCTTTTGTCATCCGTCCGGAAAATCTGCTGGGCGGCGCACAACGTTACGGCAAGAGAGGCGTTGAACTGGACGTCTGCATGTTACAGCTGCGACAGGGGAATGAACCTCTTTTTGTTGCCGGATCGTCCGGTCAATGCGGCGTACGCTGCTTTGACGAGCTAAAAACAGATCTCGGTGTCACGTTTCCGGTATTTCGGTTCGGCAAGGCCTATGTCTTGCGTCTGATTCCTGATCAGAACTGGTTGAACGGTCACGCGTTAAGACAAGGATTACTCGTCGGACTTATAGGGATAATGGTTACGATTCTGGTCTGCCTAATCGTCGCGCAGATTATTAACCGGCGTGTCAATTTAGAGAAAAAAATCGAACAACGCACCGGTGAGTTATTGCAACGGGAAGCTGATCTTACCGCAATCATCGAAAATCAACCGGGGCTGGTCTGGCTCAAGGATACAGAAAGCCGGTTCCTTGCTGTCAATGAGGCCTTTGCTACGGCTTGCGGACGGCGTGTACCGGCCGAAGTGGCGGGTAAAACGGACATGGATGTCTGGCCGGACGAACTTGCTGAAAAATACCGCCGGGATGACCGGGCTGTGATGGAAAACCGTGAACACGTCATGATTGAAGAGCAGGTTTGTGACCGTGGAGAAATGCGCTGGTTTGAAACATTTAAAACCCCCGTTTTTTCGGTCTCGGGAGAGGTGGTTGGCACGACCGGTTATTCGCGTGACATTACCGAACGAAGACAGGCCGAAGAGATGATTCGGGCCTCCCGTGAGCTCACCGAAAGAATTATAAATACGATAGAGGTCCGGGTGTTCTGGAAAGATAAAAATCTCGTTTATCTGGGTTGTAACGAGGCGTTTGCACGGGATGCCGGATTTACTTCTTCGGCGGATGTCATCGGGAAAGATGACTACCAGATGGGCTGGCGAGATCAGGCCGAGTCGTATCGTAGAGATGACCGGGCGGTCGTTGGAAGCGGTGCCTGCAAACTTCAGATAGAAGAATCTCAGACTGCACCTGACGGCCGCATATTGACTCTTCTCACGAACAAAGTTCCTCTGCGTGACTCCGCCGGAGAGATATGCGGCATACTCGGAACATACATAGACATTACTGAGCGCAAACTGGTCGAAGAGGCGCTACGGGCAAGCGAGGCAGAATTCCGAACCTTAGCCGAGGCCATGCCGCAAATTGTATGGGCCGCTCGACCCGATGGCTGGAATATTTACTTTAATCAACAATGGGTGGACTACACGGGGATGACGCTTGAGGAAAGTTACGGCCATGGCTGGAACATTCCCTTCCACCCGGATGACCGGCAGGTTGCGTGGAATGCATGGCAGGATGCGACACAAAATGACAAACCGTACGAACTTGAATGCCGTCTACGTCGCGCCGATGGTGCTTACTATTGGTGGCTGATTCGCGGTGCGCCTCTTCGGGATGCGTCCGGGAAAATTATTAAATGGTTCGGAACTTGCACCAATATCGAGAGCCTCAAACAGGCTGAAGAGGAGTTGCAAGAGAAGTACAAAGAACTGGAGCGGTTCAATAAGGTGACGGTGGGTCGTGAAATACGCATGATTGAACTGAAGCAAGAGATCAATGCGCTGCTGAAGGCCGCCGGACAGCCGAAAAAGTACAAGATTGTTACCGAAGGATAGCCACCACGGATAAAACGGATATGGCGGATGCGGTCAAAAAAACGGCGAGAAAAGTTTCTAATCCGGAAACTCTTCCGGTGCGTGATGCCGGTGAAGATTCCGGATTGAGCGTTTCTCTGGCCGCGATCGTTCAGGTGCTGGATCGGATGCACGGTGTGGATATTTCCCCGTACGACCGGTCGTTTCTGCGGAACTCCATCGAGAAACGACTTGCGGCGACCGGCGTCGGGAATATTGAAGCCTATGTTGAATATGTCGCGGAACAACGTATGGAAGCGGAGGAGTTGTACCGCTCGCTGCGCGTTATCTACAGCGAGTTTTTCCGTAATTCGCTGACTTTTGCCGTGCTCGAACAGATGGTGCTGCCCGGCCTGATTGCGGAGAAAAAGACGGCTGGACGCGGCGGGATCCGGGTCTGGTCGGCCGGTTGCGCCGCCGGTCAGGAAGTCTGGTCGGTTGCCATACTGCTCGATGAATTGACCGGAACGGAAGACCGGACGTTTCCCTATCAAATCTTTGCCTCTGACCTGTCTGAGCCGGATCTGAGTCAGGCGCGTGACGGCGTTTATTCTGCCGATGAATTAAAAAATGTACGTCTAAAGCACCTCGACACCTGTTTTTCCCGGCGGGGCAATTCGTATACCATCGTTCCTCGGATTCATTCTCACGTACAGTTTGATTCATACGATTTGCTGAAGACCGATACCGTTTGCCCGCCAACCAGTATCTACGGCGAATTTGACCTTGTGCTTTGCAGTAACGTCTTGCTCTATTACCGGCACGAAATGCAAAACCGGATTCTGAATAAGTTGAGCGAAAGTCTGGTGCCCGGCGGGTATCTGGTCGTCGGCGAAGCGGAGCGGCAGATTGTGGCCGACCGGAACGGCAGCTTTCACGCCGTGACTCCGTTTTCGGCGGTTTTTCAGAAGCAGATTTTTAACCACGGATTTCACGAATAAAACGGATAAGAAAATTTGAGTCATAAAGATGGAAAATTTAATCCATAAAAGAATAGGGAAAATATTTAAGCGGAGTTTCACTGATTTTTCATTTCCATTTGTGCTATCCGTGAAATCCGTGGTTAAAAAAATAAGAGGTATCCTATGAAACTGAGTGATCTGAAAATCGGAACGCAATTACGCCTCGGTCTGGGCGTTATTCTGTTCTTTGTGATCGTGCTGGCCGTATTGGCCTGGATTCAGACGGGCCATCAGTGGCAGCAGACCAAGGGTCTTTATGAACATCCGCTTACGGTGCGCCGAGCTCTTGCTGAGATTCAAGCCGACATTCTGGTGATGCATCGAGGAATGAAAGATCTGGTGCACGTTCAGGATGATCAGGAAGTGAATTCCGTTTTGCAGGAGATTGAAATTCGCAAAGCCAATGCCTTCCAGCAGTTCGATATTCTGTATACCTGCTATCTCGGCCCGCGCACTGACATTACTACGTTGCACGACGAATTTGTAAAATGGAACACCATCCGCGAGGAGACCATCCGGTTTTATCGAACAGGACAGAGGACTGAAGCCGTTGCCCGCACCAAATCCAGCGGTGCCGGCGGGGCTCAAGTGCAAGTTCTGATGGAACAGTTCAAAAAGATCGACAACTTTTCGCGTAATAAGGGCGATCAGTTCTATCAGGCAGCCTTGACGGAGCAGGCGGTCATTCGGCACCAATTGGTTGTTGTATTTGTGATTATTCTGCTGTTATCTGCGGTCGTCATCTGGTTGCTGCTAAATGGGATCAAGTCGCCGCTCGTTAAAATGACGGAGGTGGCGGAACATTTCCGGCACGGCAAACTGGACGGCAGAGTCCGCTATGTTTCTGCCAGCGAACTGGGGACGCTGGCCGCCGCGTTCAACGCCATGGCCGATACCATTCAGGCGGAAATTAAAGTCAGTGCGAATACGGCTCAGTTGGCCGGTGTCATGCTTCGCGAGGATGAACTGCATGCATTCTGCCGCGAAATGCTCAAAACCCTGCTTCAGCACACCGGTTCGCAAATGGGCGCGGTGTACCTTCTGAATGAGGCCCGCACCGACTTTGAACATTTCGATTCCATCGGTTTGGGTGCCAGCGGGCACGCCTCGTTTTCCGCCACGGCACTGGAAGGCGAGCTGGGCGCGGCACTGGCCTCGCGCCGGATTCAACGCATTACCGATATTCCGGCGAATACTCACTATGCTTTTGCCGCCGATAGCGGCGATCTCATGCCGAGGGAAATTCTGACGATTCCAGTGCTTTCCGATCATACCGTTTCGGCAGTGATTTCTCTGGCCAGTGTCCACGCCTATGATGCGGCGGCCATTCGTCTGGTGGAGGATATCTGGAGCGTGCTGACCGCCCGTATGAACGGTGTGCTGGCCTTCCGCAAGATCACCGATATGGCGGCACGGCTCGAACATCAAAACCGTGAGCTGGAAGCCCAAAAACGGGAGCTGTCCATGCAGACGGATGAGGTGACGAACCAGAATATTGAGCTGGAAATGCAGAAACAGCAGTTGGATGCGGCCAACCGGCTGAAGAGTGACTTCCTTTCAAACATGAGTCACGAACTGCGCACGCCACTTAATTCGGTGATTGCCCTCTCAGGGGTGTTGAACCGCAGGCTGGTTGACACCATTCCGGCGGAGGAGCGCGGCTATCTCGAAATCATCGAACGCAACGGCAAAAACCTGCTGTCGCTGATTAATGATATTCTCGACCTCTCGCGCATTGAGGCGGGTCGTGAAGAAATTTTTGTCAGCCGTTTCTCCGCGCGTGAGCTGATCGATGAGGTTGTCGCCATGATCGAGCCGCAGGCCGTGGAGAAGAAAATTGCTCTGCTTAATCAGGTTCCCCGTGAACTGCCGCCGATCGTGTCCGACCCCGACAAATTCCGGCATATTCTCCAGAATCTCATCGGTAACGCCGTTAAGTTTACGGAAAAGGGGTCGGTCACCATTACCGCCCGCCACGCAAACAATGAGTTTTATGTCGACATTATCGATACCGGTATCGGCATCACGGCAGAACAGATTCCGCATATCTTCGACGAGTTTCGGCAGGCCGACGGCAGTACTTCCCGTAAATACGGCGGTACCGGGCTGGGGCTTGCCATCGCGAAGAAATTCGCGCGGCTGCTGGGCGGCGGCATCACGGTGGACAGCGCACCCGGCAAAGGCTCCTCATTTACACTCCGGCTGCCGCCGGTTCTGGAAGTCCAAGGTTCCCCGCAACCCGCAGAAACCAGATGGTCTGGAGCGGATCGTGCCGCCGGATCTATACCGGAGTTTTCCGTCCGGGGTAAAACCATTCTGGTGGTTGAGGATAACGAGCCGGCGATCATACAGTTGACCGATATTCTCCAGACACAAGGTTATCGGCTTCAAGTGGCGCGTAACGGTAAAGAGGCTTTGGAGCAAATCGCCATGGTCAAGCCCGATGCCATGATTCTTGATCTGATGATGCCGGAAGTGGACGGTTTTCAGGTGCTCAAGGCGATTTGCGGTATGCAGGAGCTGGCGCAACTGCCGGTTCTGATTCTGACCGCAAAACACATAACGAAAGAAGATTTGAGCTTCCTCAAAGGCAACCATATTCACCAGTTGATTCAAAAAGGTGATATCAACAAGGTCGGCCTACTGACGGCAGTCGCTCAAATGGTCGCGCCGGAACCGAAGCAGCCTGCGCCGTCGCCACTTCGACGCCGCCGCCCGGTGCGTGCCGGAAAACCGGTCGTTCTGGTCGTTGAAGATAATCCCGACAATATGCGCACAGCTAGAGCTTTGCTGAATGATCGCTATCAAATCATCGAAGCAACTGACGGGAAAACAGGCGTTGAGCAGGCGCGAACTCATCAGCCGGATATTATCCTCATGGATATCGCATTGCCGGTTATGGACGGACTTGAAGCGCTGGCGGCGATTCGGGCTGACGAGTCGTTGCGCCACATTCCGGTAATCGCCGCGACTGCCAGTGCGATGAAAGGCGACCGGGAAACGATTCTGGCTCATGGTTTCGACGGCTACATTTCCAAGCCGATTGATGCGGAGCTGCTGAAGAAAATTCTTCATGAGGTGCTCGATTGACCGGAAAACATTCCATGGAAGCGACGCGTTTAAAGACACTGGCCATTGATGACCAGCCCGATAATCTGACAACATTGCGGGCTGTAATGCAGGATGCGCTGCCCAAATGCATCCTGCTGACCGCCTCCAACGGCCAGCAGGGCATCGATCTGGCCATCGCCGAAGACCCGGACATGGTTTTGCTCGATATCGTTATGCCTGTCATGGATGGCTATGAAGTTTGCCGCCGGTTGAAAGCTGATGACAGGACGCGTTTCATCCCGGTTGTCTTTCTGACCGCTTTACGAACCAGCAGCGAGAGCCGCATCAAAGCGCTGGAGGCCGGTGCCGAAGCGTTTCTTTCAAAACCACTGAACGTGCAGGAGCTGATGGCCGAAGTGCGTGCTATGGCCAAGCTCAAAGTGGCTTCGCTGATACAGCGGAATGAAAAAGAGCGGCTGGCATCCATGGTTGCGGAACGTACCGGAGAACTTCAGCAGAGCCAGCTCTCCTTGTTAAATCTAATGGAAGATCTGAAGACTGAAAACGAGGCGCGAAATAGAAGCGAATTGCGTTACCGTCAGCTGGCACAACGGCTTGAGACGGTGCGCGAAGATGAGCGTAAACGGCTTTCACGTGAATTACATGACGACATTGGCCAGATTCTGACGGCGCTGAAAATTGATCTGATCATGATAGTGGATGAATGCTCCTGCAAAGACGGGGTGAAAAGTAAAATGGGCGATATGCAGCGGCTGTTGAGCGACGGGATTCAAAGCGTCCACTCGCTCTGCCGCCGTCTGCGTCCCGGAGCGCTCGACGATCTGGGGCTTACAGAAGCACTTGCCGGTTTGGTGGATGACTGGAAACAGCGCAATCAGGTGGAATGCATGCTTTGCACCGACATAAATGACGCCGGACTTTCCGATGATATTAAGACCGCTGTTTTCCGTATGGTGCAGGAGGCACTCACCAATGTTTCGCGCTATGCCCATGGCTCCAAAGTTGAAATAAATCTGGTCGCCGATGACCAGATACTCAGTTTTTCTTTTTCCGATAACGGGTGCGGCATGGAAGCCGATGCAGAAAATAAACCGACTTCTTTCGGCCTTCTCGGCATGCACGAACGTATCGAGGCGCTTGGCGGGGAACTGCGTATCGAAAGCAAGCCGGGTGCCGGAACCCGGCTTGAAGGAACAATTCCTTTGTCGAGAAATGAGGAGGGGGGGGGGCTTTGAAGATAAATTTCCCCACCTTCTAAGTTTTGATAGTTATTCCGGTTAATTTCAAAAGGGAAAAATATGGCGCTGAAAACGGTAAAAGTGGAATCGGTACTGGATGCGAAGTTTAAGCTGGAGAGTTCGGTTCATGGACACAAAGTGATTGTCGATCAGCCAGCCAATGCTGGCGGAACGGATTGCGGGCCGACGCCGCTCGACTATCTGCTGGTTTCGCTGGCCGGATGCATCGGCACCGTCGGGCGGATTGTCGCCATGCAGAAGCGGATTGTCCTGCGCGGCATGAAAATTACCGTCGAAGGTGACATCAACACGGACGGACTGCTCGGCAAGCCGACGAACGATCCGGTTGGCTTTACGGAAATCCGGATTCTTGCCGATATCGATGCCGACCTGACGGCGGCGGAAAAAGAAGCTTTTGTCCACGAAGTCGATGCGCGTTGTCCGGTCTCGTTTAACCTGCTCAACAACACGCCGGTCAAAATTTCAGCCGCTTAATTTTTGATTAAACCGAGTCCGGCCATGTGCAGGTAGATCTCGCGGCCGAGCCAGGCGTCGGTGGCGGCGTAGCGGATCTGGGATTCAGTCAGTTCGTTTTTCGCCCAGTTGGATGTTTGCTCCCGTTTTGAAACGCGGAAGCCGAGCAGAAGGGCGGCCAGTCCGCGCAGTCCGAGGTTTTTGATGTGCGCTTTTTTGGCGTGTTCCGCCAGTTCCACAAATCCGGCCGGTTCAAAGGCGGTCAGCTTGCGCAGTTCGCTGACGTCGGAGCGGATGGATACGCCGGTTTTGATGATGTCCGGGCTGGATAGAACGTCGCAGAGTCCTTTAGTGATGCCGGTGAGTTTAATTTGAAACAGGAATACGTCAGTTCCTGTCGCCAGTTGCAAAAGGGACGGCTGGTAATATTCCCCGACGCGGAAAGTCGGGCGGGTTTCCGTATCAAATCCCAGCAGAGTTTCCTGCTTCAGTTTTCCGGCGGCCTGTTCAGCTTCGTCCGGCGTGCGGATCAGACGAACCGGTCCTTCGAACTGCTTCATCGGCAGCCGGTTGATTTCGTCTTTGGTTATATGCAGTTTTGCGGTGGAGTCAGTCATGGAGTGGGTGTCACGTCTGACGGCGCAAACGGGCGGGTAGAATTTTTAGTTGTTCCCGGTATTTGGCTACGGTGCGCCGGGCGATATCGATACCCTGTTTGCTGAGTTCATCGGCAATCCGCTGGTCGGAAAGGGGGCGGCGGTTGCTTTCCGTACGGACGATATCGGCCAGCATGCTTTTGATAGAGGCATTAGAAATAAACCGTCCATCGGCCTGAGCAACACCGGTCGTAAAAAAATACTTGAATTCAAAAGTACCTCGAGGAGTGGCCATGTATTTTCCGTTGCAGGCCCGGCTGACGGTGGTCTCGTGGACTTTCAGAGTTTCCGCAACCTGTTTCATAATGAGCGGCTTGAGACCGGAAATGCCTTCTTCAAGGAAATCCTCCTGCACCCGGACAATTTCGCAGGCGAGACGGTAGATAGTGTCCTGCCGCTGATCGATGCTGCGGATGAAAAACTTACTTTTGGCTATTTTTTCACGGATGTACCGGCGGGTGTCTCCGGCGGTGGTTTTGTCTTTGAGCAGTTCCAGATATTTCAGGCTGATAAAAAGGCGCGGGTAGGGGCTCTTGTTTTGAGTGACAGTCCACACGCCGTTTTTTTTCTCTACCGAGATTTCCGGAATGACGTACTCGGTTTTGTCGGCGGTATGGTTGCGGCCGGGCTTCGGATCGAGGTCGGAAATTGCTGCCGAAAGTTCTTTAATTTTTTCGGGCGGCAGATGCATGGCGCGGGCAATCTGTTCGTACTGGTGCGCGCCGAGCTTATCCAGGTGGTCGCGAACCAGCGTTGCTTCAAGGGAATTTTCCTTGCCCTGATGACGGAGCTGAAGCAGTAGACATTCTTTGAGGTCACGTGCTCCGACGCCAACGGGGTCGAACCCCTGTATGACGGTGATGATGCGCTCAAAGAGTTCTTCAGGAAATTCGGGCGTAGAACCCATAATGCCGTCGATGTCGAGCTGAAGGTAGCCGTCGTCATCAATACTGCCGATAAGTACCTCGGCGATGCCGCGCTCGCGGGTGTCAAGTTCGGCGAGGGAAAGCTGGTCAAGGAGATGTTTCTGAAGCGATTCGGCACCTTCGATTGAATCCATCATGAACTGATAGCGCTCGTCGTCACCCTGCGAGCGGACTTCGCGGTTGCGCCGGAAGTCCGTATCCCATTCGGCCAGCTCGGTGAGTTCCCCGATTTCCCGTTCTTCACGCAGTTCTTCCCGGGCTGCCGCATCGAAGTCGGTTGTTTGTTCGGTTTCAGGCGCTTCGCGTTCCAATGTGGGGTTTTGATCCATTTCCTCGCGGACCATGATCTGGAGGTCGAGAATGGGAGCCTGGAGTATTTTAAGGGACTGGAGCATCTGCGGAGTGAGCGACTGCTCCATCCGCTGTTCCTGAGTATGACCTAGATACTGTTCTGCCATTTGGGTTTACAAACTCCCTGTCCTGTCTAACAATCGATGCCTAATCAATAACACAGAACGGCTTCGGCTGTAACATCCAATTTTAATTCTATGACCTTGAAACTTTGTGTACTGGCCAGCGGCAGTTCCGGAAACTGCACGTTTATCGGCACGGAAAAGACCCGCATCCTGATTGATGCCGGGCTTTCGGCGCGGAAAACGGCGGAACGTCTGGCGGATATCGGCGAGCGGGCGGAAGACATTGATGCCATCTGTGTGAGCCACGAGCATGGCGACCACATTGCAGGAATCCGTGTACTTCAGAAAAACCATGGTATTCCGGTTTACGCCAACGCGGGAACCTTTGAAGTTATCGGCGGCGATATTAAAGGTTCGCGTTTTTCCACCGGCTCGCCGTTTTCCATCGGTGATTTTTCCATTCATCCCTTTCCGGTGCCGCATGACGCCAACGATCCCGTCGGGTTTGTTTTTTCGGCAGGAAGCCTGATGGTCGGCGTTGCGACAGATATCGGAATGGTGACGAATGCGTTGCGCGAACGGTTGCGTAAATGCCATGTCGTGGTGATTGAGGCCAATCACGACGAGACGCTCCTGCACGAGGCTGATCGTCCGTGGAGTCTTAAACAGCGTATCCGCGGTAATCAGGGACACCTTTCCAACCGGGCGGCGGCGGCGCTGATGGCCGAGATCGCCGGCGAAGGGTTGCAGCATCTTTTTCTTGCACACCTGAGTTCAGATTGTAACAGTCCGCGCCATGCCCGAACGACTTTTGAAACCGTGCTGGCCGAAGCGGGCCACACGCATGTGACCGTAAGGCTGACGTGCGCTGAATGCGTCAGCGAACAACTGATTTTAGAAGGATAGATTTTTATGCCGACCCGCTCAAACGAACGGCTGGAACAGCGACTGCTAAAGGTGATTGCCAAGGAGACTCTCGGCAAGCGCGCCGCCTGTCTGCGCGGGTTTTTGCGGATGCTTTCCTGGATTTTCGGCGTACTTGTGCAATTGAGGCTTTTGCTTTTCAAGCACCGCATCATCCGCGCCAGCACGTTGGGATGCCAGGTCATCAGCGTCGGCAACGTGACGGTTGGCGGAACGGGTAAAACGCCGATTGTAGAGACTTTTGCCCGCTCGCTTCAACAGAAGGGTCGCAAGGTGGCCATCCTGAGTCGCGGCTACAAAAGCCGTAAAACACCGTTGTGGGAGAAAATTCTTAAGAAGGAAGAACGCCTGCCGCGTGTGGTATCCGACGGTGACCGGCTTCTGCTCAACTCCGATCTCGCGGGTGACGAGCCGTATATGCTGGCCTCCAACCTGCCGGATGTAGTGGTACTGGTGGATAAAGACCGCGTGAAGTCTGGTAAATATGCCATCCGCAAGTTCGGTTGCGACACACTGGTACTCGACGACGGATTCCAGTATCTGAAACTTCAGCACCGGCTTGATATTGTACTGGTGGACTATACCAATCCGTTTGGTTACAACCGTGTCCTGCCGCGCGGCCTGTTGCGGGAGCCGATGCGCAATCTCAAGCGTGCAGGCTTTATTTTTATCACCAAATGTCCTCCAGAAGGCGCGCCGGAGCTGAAGGCGAAATTGCGCGAACTCAATCCGCATGCCGAAATTTCAGAGTGCCGCCACAGCCCTAAATATCTGGAGAATCTCTATACCCGAGAACAGATTGAACTCGGATTTCTCCGTAACATGAAAATCTCTGCCGTTTCCGGAATCGCCGTGCCGGAAAGTTTTGAGAACGGATTGCGCAAACTTGGCGCCGAAATTGTCCACAGTGCGCAGTACGCCGACCACCATCGTTATACCCAGCAGGAAATCATTGAAACAATTAACAGCGCCGCTGAAGCCGGGGCGGAAGTGATTATTACCACCGAGAAAGATGCCGTGCGCTTTCCGCTTCTCGACCGTTGCGACCTGCCGGTCATCTTTCTGCGTGTAGAAATCGAAATGCTTTCCGGTTCCGACGCTTTCAATGACTGGATTGACCGTATCTGCTTTAAATAAACCTGAAGGCAGAGACTGGTTGAAATGCTTGGAGCATCAGCGGATTCCGTGGTACAACCTGACCCCATGAAAAAAGCTGATTCAAATGCTCCTGAAGTGTTGCGGACATTTGCCCCTTACTTTGTGCTGCTTAAGCCGGTGAAGTGGCACTTTATAGGTGCTCTGATTTGCGGAATAATAACCGGCGCGACCGGCGGATTCGGGTTTCCGTTCATGGCGCTCAAAATTCTGCCGAAGGTGTTTGGGGATGCCCCGCCGACAGGCTGGCTGCTGGCCGGAGTGGTTGCCATACTTCCTGCCGCCTTTTTGATAAAAGGAGTCAGCTATTTTTTTAATATGTATTTTGCAGCTTTCTGCGGCGCGCATGTGCTGGTCCAGTTGCAGGCGCGGCTGTACCGGAAACTGCAGGAACTTCCACTGGCTTTTTTTGGAAAATCGCGGATCGGCGACCTGATGGCGCGAGTCGGCGGTGACGCTGTCGCTGTGCAGACCGTTGTCACCAGCGTTTCAAACGACCTGCTTAAACAACCCGTCACCTTTATCGGGGCGATCGGGGCGTTGATTTATATGGCTGTGCAGAAAAAAGAGACGCTGTTCATTCTTTTTGCGCTGGCCATCATTCCTCTCTGTGTAATTCCTGTCCGCTATGTCGGAAAACGGCTGCTGGCCCGCGCCCTTCTGCTGCAGGACAGCGCCGGAAATATTTCAACGGCACTGAACGAAAATTTCGGTGCGGTACGCGAAGTGCGGGCATTCAATCTTCAAGGGCGTGAGGTTGACCGGTTTTCGATCCTGCTCAACCGGATGGCCATGCATTCGGTTAAAACGACGAAATACAGTAACATGCTGGCTCCGGCGATTGAATGGATTACGGCCTGCGGAGTCTCGGCCGCGATTTTCTATGTAGCACAGGTCCGGATGGGTATTCAGGATATCCTGCCGCTGCTGGCAGCGCTCTATATGACGTATGACCCCATCAAAAAATTCGGCACGGTTCATAACCAGATTAAACGCGGCGAGGCCTCCGTAAAACGTATCGAATATATATTACATGCCGAAGACAGTGTGCCGGACGCGGAACATCCCGTGCCGTTTCGGGCGCAGGAAACGGATATCCGGTTCGAGAATGTTACCTTTGCCTATGCCGATGAACCGGTGCTGAAAAATATTGATCTGACAATTCCGGCAGGTGCAACGGTGGCGCTGGTCGGTCCAAGCGGAGCAGGCAAGTCAACCTTCGTGAATCTCATCCCGAGATTTTATGATGTAAATGAAGGTCGTGTGCTGATTGGCGGCACGGATGTGCGCTCCTACAGCAAGCACGATCTGCGCGCCCGTGTTTCGATTGTTTCGCAGGATACGGTGCTGTTCAACGACACCATTCTCAATAATATCCGCCTTGGAAGACTGGACGCGACGGATGAAGAAGTTATGGCCGCGGCGCGGCATGCGTTTGTACACGATTTCGTGATGCAGTTCGAAGAAGGGTACGGAACGATAGTCGGCGAACGCGGTGCGCGGCTTTCCGGCGGGCAGAAACAGCGAATCGCGATTGCCAGGGCATTTTTGAAAAATGCGCCGATCCTGATCATGGACGAGGCTACCTCGTCGCTTGATTCTGAAAGCGAAGAGAAAGTGCAATTGGCGCTGACCGAATTGGTCCAAGGGAAAACAGTGATCCTGATTGCTCACCGCTTCAGCACCATTCGAATGGCCGACCGCATTATTGTTATGGATGCAGCACGGGTGCGTGCATCCGGAATCCATGCCGATCTATACGCCTCTGATGAACTCTACAAGAGCCTCTACGACAAACAGTTCATAGAGTAAGCGGCGGAGTATTTCTTAATTTTTATTTTCCGACGGACGGAAGAGTGGCGCGGATGCCAGACTCGCCGGTTTTTTGCGTAACGAACGGAAGATCCTGTACGGCTTTTTCCCACGGATTGAAGGCGAGGGGGCCGAAGCCGCTGCCCAGTCCGGGCGCCTGACGCAATCCCTGATTAAGGTAGGCCTTGGCAACGATGATGCTGTCGAGCGGACGATAACCCAGCGCACGGGCGGTGGCGATTGCCGCTGAAAGGACGCATCCGGTTCCGTGTGAGTGCTTCGTCTCAACCCGCGGACTGGAAAGCCAGGCGTGTTCCTTGCCGTTGCTCCAGTAATCGCTGGAAAGTTCCATATCGTGCGAGCCATGTCCGCCTTTGATCAGTACTTCTTTGACACCGGTGGTCAGCGCTTTTTTAGCGGCAGCTTCAATGTCGGCCGGTGTGGCGATCTCCATGCCGAGCAGGTGTTCAGCCTCGGGAATGTTGGGGGTGATCATATCCACAACCGGAAAAAGTTTTTCGGTGAGCACGGTCCACGCGGAGGCTTCGAGCAGAAACGCGCCGCTGGATGAAATCAGCACCGGATCGCAGATGGTGAAAGGTGATTTGGCGTTCTTGAGGAAAGCGGCAACCATTTCAACCGTAGCGGTCGTGCCGAGCATTCCGAGTTTTACGGCGGCGGGCGGCAGATCCGCCTTGAGCGCTTCAAGCTGCGCGGAAAGCATATCGGGCGCGGTCCATTCGAGGCGACCCGTGCCGATGGTATTCTGGGCGGTCAGCGCGGTAATCGCCGAGCAGTCGTGCGCACCGAGCAGGTTGATGACTTTGATATCCGCCTGAATACCGGCTCCGCCGCCGGAATCCGCGCCCGCAATCGTCCAAACAATTGGTTTTCTCATGGTGTCGTTTTCCCGTTGGCTGCCGGCTGATTGCTGGCGGCTTTTTCGTTGAACTGATAAATCGTTTCGCCTTCATGGGCGAAGCCGATTTCGTGGGCGATCTGCTGCACAAAATATTTGTCGGAACCGAAGCGCTCCTGCTTAAGACGCAGTTCTTTGATGGCTTCCTCTTTGTTGCGGATATCGGCTTCCAGCGCGTTCTTGGTTTCCTGGTAAGCGCGGAATTGGGTCATCTTGGGTAAAAAGGCGAAAACAACGCCGGTCAACGCGAGTCCAATAGCGGCAATCGCGGCATAACGGTAAATAGTATTCCAGTACTTCTGAGGACTCACGGCGGACAGTATAAGGACAATTTATGATTTATGAAGTATGAAGGATGAAATTCTGAAGTTTCATCCGGCGAGGGAAGAGTACAAAAAAACGCCCCGGGAAATCCCGGGGCGCCTGTATTGCCGTGATAGAACTTAGCAGCCGTAGCGGGCGGCAGTTCCCAGCATCTCTTCGATACGCAGCAGCTGGTTGTACTTGCTGATACGGTCGGAGCGGCTGAGCGAGCCGGTCTTGATCTGGCCTGCGTTGGTTGCCACAGCGATGTCGGCAATCGTGTTGTCTTCGGTTTCGCCGGAGCGGTGAGAAACAACAGCGGTGTAGCCGGCTTTGTGAGCCATTTCGATGGAATCCAGTGTTTCGGTCAGTGTGCCGATCTGGTTCACCTTGATCAGGATCGAGTTGGCGCAACCGGTGTCGATACCTTTTTTGAGGTATTCAACGTTGGTCACGAACAGATCGTCACCGACCAGCTGGCACTTGTCGCCGATCTTGTCGGTCAGAATCTTCCAGCCCTTCCAGTCGTTCTGGTCCATACCGTCTTCGATCGAATCGATCGGGTATTTGGCCGCCAGATCGGCCAGGTAATCGGCCTGCTGGGCAGGAGTGCGTTTGGCTCCGCCTTTGCCTTCGAACTTGGAGTAGTCGTATTTGCCGTCCTTGAAGAACTCGGAAGCGGCGCAGTCGAGGCCGATCATCACATCCTTGCCCGGCTTGTAACCGGCATCCTTGATCGCCTGCATTATGCTGTCCAGAGCCTCTTCGGTACCGCCGGAGAAAGTCGGAGCAAATCCGCCTTCGTCACCGACTGCGGTGCTCAGACCTTTTTTCTTCAGGATCGCTTTCAGCGCGTGGAAAACTTCAGCGCCGCAACGCAGGCCTTCGCTGAAACATTTTGCGCCGACCGGGCGGATCATAAATTCCTGGAAAGCGATCGGAGCATCGGAGTGCGAACCGCCGTTGATGATGTTCATCATCGGAACCGGCAGAACTTTTGCATTCGTCCCGCCGATGTAGCGGAAGAGAGGAATGTTCAGGTAATCAGCGGCGGCGCGGGCGGTAGCCAGCGAAACGCCGAGGATGGCGTTGGCGCCGAGGGCGCTCTTGGTCTTGGTGCCGTCGAGGTCGATCATGAATTTATCAACGCCGACCTGATCAAGCGCGTCCATGCCGATAACCGCCGGAGCGATCTTTTCGTTTACATTGGCAACCGCTTTCTTCACGCCTTTGCCGAGGTAACGCTTTTTGTCGCCGTCGCGCAGTTCGAGCGCTTCGTTTTCGCCGGTCGAGGCGCCTGACGGGACAGCCGCACGGCCCATCGCGCCGGATTCGAGAATCACATCTACTTCAATGGTCGGGTTGCCGCGTGAGTCGAGAATTTCACGGGCCAATACTTCTACGATAACTGACATTTCTGCTCCTTAGGTTAAGGGTTTAAATTCCCTGAAAAATGAGTCCGGAATATAAAGGCCGACCCCGACCCCCGCAACATAAAACTAGGCCAAAAACGCGCCCGGAGATCGCGTTCCGCCTTCACATCCTTGCGGTTAAAATCGGTGTCGGTTGCGACGGTATCGGTATAGGCGCCACGCTGGTGGCCGCCAGCGACTATCGTGATTATTCAGGCGAGGGGTTTTGACCGCCAAGACGCGAAGGCGGGGTTGGCCACACCTGACCCCTGATGCCTGACCTCCGACTCCTGACCCCTGACTGCTGACCTCCGTCCTCTGACCTCCGACTTCTGACCCCTGACTCCTATTCACTGACCCCTGATTATCGCTTGGCTTGAAAGATTTGTCTGATAAGCTCGCGCCTTATTGAAGGGGACTTTTTAACGGGTTGCCTGACGGATTCAGGAGTCACTGGCGATCCCTTTTCTGACCCCTTTTCACCATCAGTAGAAAGTGAGTCGATAACCAAAGGTAATGTAAACGAAATTTTAGGGCGCACGCTTTTTGAAAAAGAAGAAGGGGGCGGAGCCGGGGGGGCGAGGTCAGTCCGATAAAGTGACAACACTGGTTATCCAGGGATGAGTTTTATGTCCGTTGAAGAAAAGCAAAACAACCCGCTGCATGGGTTAAGTGCCGAGGCGATGGTGACGGAACTCGTGGAGTTTTACGGGTGGGACATTCTATATGCCGCACTGGGACTCAATTGTTTCCGCATGAATCCGTCCATTGCCAGCGCGGTAAAATTTTTGCGGAAGACGGACTGGGCCCGGCATAAGGTCGAGAATTTTTATTTATACCGCTTTAAACAGATGCCGAAAGCCCGCGGGGAGGAATTCGATTTAGACCCACGGGATCGCGGCTTCGCGAACGGGATTGTTCCGAAAGATCCGATGCCGTTGACCGTTGAACTGATTGCAGAGATGAAGGCGGAAGCCGAAGAGAACTACCAGAACCGGGGGGGCGGAAGACGGTGAGTTTGTGGGTAAGTGAGTCTGTGGGTAGGTTAGTTTAGAGACTCACAAACGCACACACCCCCACACTCCCACACTCTCTCACTTGAATATATCCTGCCAGTTGCCTGTCGTTGAAGCTTTGGCATATTCGGTGGAGCGATTTTCAAAGAAGTTAGCATGTTCGACGCCGTTGAGCATGTAGTCGAGCCACGGCAGCGGATTTTCCGGTACGGTGTAGATGCTTTTCATGCCGATTCCGATCAGACGGCGGTTGGCGATGTAGCGGATGTAGGCTTTCACTTCATCGGGCGTGAGTCCTTCGACGGAGCCGAGTTCGAACGCGATGTCGATGAAGCGGTCTTCGAGTTCCACAGAGCGTTCGGCGGCGCAGTAGATTTCGTATTTCAGTTTGTCGGTCCAGAGTTCCGGATGCTCTTTGATGAAGGTTTTGAAGAGCAGGGCCATCGATTCAACGTGCAGGCTTTCGTCGCGGATGCTCCAGGTGACGATCTGCCCCATCCCTTTCATTTTGTTGAAGCGCGGAAAGTTCATCAGGATGGCGAAGCTGCTAAAGAGCTGGATGCCTTCGGTGAAGGCGCTGTAGACCGCGAGTGTCTTGGCCATTTCGAACGGCGTCTCCATGTTGAAGTTGAGCAGGTATTCGTGCTTTTCCTTCATCTCGGCGATGGACATGAAGACGGTGTATTCCTCGTCGCCGAGGCCGAGCGTTTCCAGCAGCAACGAGTAAGCGTCCTGATGGACAGCTTCCATGGCGGCGAAGGCGCTGAGCATCATGCGGACTTCCGGCACCTTAAAAGTCGGCAGGAAGAGGGTGGAGTAACCGCCGGCGACATCGACGTCGGCCTGCGTGAAGAATTTAAAAATATTCAGCAGAAGGTTTTTGTCCTTCTGCGAAATGTTCTCGTTAAAATCCTTCAGGTCGTCGGCCAGGTTGATTTCGCTCGGCATCCAGTGCATCTGCTGTTGCATCTTGTAAGCTTCAAACGCCCAGTCGTATTCAAACGGTTTGTAATAAGTTCTCTCTTCTAAAAGCGGCATAGCTCAATTCTCCTTTGGACTGCGCAGGCTTGCCTGCGCTTTGTTATTCCGAAGCTTGCTTCGGTTTTTTCTTAACGCGAAGCAAGCTTCGCGGATTAAAGCGGCGGCAAGCCGCCGCACTCCATATTGATATCACCCTTCACACGAAAGACAGGTGCTTTCCTTGTTGTAATCGAGCATGACTTCGCGCGGCTTCTGCTCCGACACGACATCGGCGCGTTTGATCGCTTCGCTGCGGACGTAGTAAAGGCTCTTCAGTCCTTTCTTCCACGCCAGCATGTGGGTGTTGTGCAGTTCCTGTTTGCTGACCAGCGCGGGGAAGAAAAGGTTTACGCTCTGTGACTGACAGACGTACTGCTGGCGATCGGCGGCAAAATCGATCACCCAGCGCTGGTCAATTTCCAGTGCCGTTTTGAAAACATCGCGTTCCCAGTCGGTCAGGAAATCGAGATGCTGCGCGCTGCCGCCCTGCGTGATGATGGATTTCCAAACCTCGGAATTATTCTGTCCGTGGCGTTCGAGCGCTTCTTCCAGATATTTATTTTTCATCAACGCCGAACCGCTCTTGGTTTTCTGCGTAAAAGCGTTGGCGCGGAACGGCTCAATCGACGGGCTGGTATTGCCGCAGATAATGGAGCTGCTGGCATTAGGCGCGATCGAAAGCAGATGCGCGTTGCGGACGCCATAGCCTAAGCCGTCCGGACATTCGCCGCGTTCGGCGGCGAGCTGTTTGGTCGCCGCGACGGCCTGTTCTTTGATGTGTTTGAACATCTGCATGTTGAGACCTTTGGCAATCGCGCTTTCGAACGGAATGCTGTGCGCCTGCAAGTAGGCGTGGAAGCCCATCGCGCCGAGTCCGATGCTCCGTTCGCGCTGCGCCGAAAAGCGGGCGCGGCCGATTTCGTCCGGCGCGTTCTGAACGAAGGACTCGATCACGTTGTCGAGGAAGCGGACGAGGTCGGCGATAAACTGCGGATGATCTTTCCACTCATCGTAGGTTTCCAGATTGACCGAGCTGAGACAGCAGACCGCCGTGCGTTCTTCGTTGGTTGGCAGCGTAATTTCACTGCACAGATTTGACTGGTGAACTTTCAATCCGAGCTTTTTCTGGAACTCGGGCAGGGCGTCGTTGGTGGCTTTGTCGAACAGGATGTAGGGCTCGCCGGTTTCAATACGGTTCTGAATCAGCTTCACCCAGATCGTCTTGGCCGAAACGGTTTTCTTCACCTCTTTGGTGTGCGGATCAACCAGTTTGAAGCTGTCGTCGAAGCCGGGAATGCGCGTCGCCTGATCAATCAGGTCCATGAACTCTTCGGTCAGCACCACGCCGTGATGCAGATTAGTGGACTTACGGTTTACATCGCCGCCGGTCGGTTTACGCACGTCGAGAAACTCTTCGATTTCCGGATGATTGACCGGTAGGTACGCCGCGTAGGAACCGCGCCGCGTCACGCCCTGGCTGAAAGCCAGCATTTCGGCATCGACCACTTTCAGGAAAGGAATCACGCCGGTCGATTCGGAGCCGTGCGACGTTTTGGAGCCGCAGGCGCGTACGTCGCCCCAGTAGCCGCCCACGCCGCCGCCGAACGACGAAAGCCACGCCGTTTCGGTGTAGTGACCGGTGATGCCGCCGCGGCTGTCCGGCACATAGTTCAAAAAGCAGGAGATCGGCAGGCCGCGATTGGTGCCGCCGTTGGTCAAAATCGGCGTGGAAAACATAAACCAGAGCATACTGGCGTAGTCATAGATCCGCTGGGCCATGGCATCGTCGTCCGAAAAAGCGGCGGCGGCGCGGGCAAATGCCTCCTGCGGGCTTTTTTCGCCGGGAAGCATGTAGCGGTCTTCGAGAGTTTTACGGCCGAATTCAGTCATCAGACTGTCGCGGGAAGAGTCAATTTTTACGTTCATCAGTGCCTCGTGTTGTCATCGATTTATTAAACCTACCAGAATGGTCATATTAATCGCGAGTGACCGTCCGCTCGGCAAGCTAAAAAACACAATATGTGGTGTTATCGATTAATTACCGGCACCATATAAGGGGTATATCCGAAGCTTGTCAGTATTAGCAACAGCCTGTATTTTCAGAGCTATGAAGCTATTTGACAGCCATTGCCATTTGCAGGACGGCGTTTTGCTTTCGGATATTGGAAGCATTCTGGCGCGCGCGGAGGCGGCGGGTGTTGAGCGGATGGCGTGTTGCGGCACCAGTTCCAGCGATTGGCAGAAAGTTTTCCAACTGGCGGCAAAATATCCGCAGGTGATTCCAATGGTTGGAATCCATCCGTGGTTTGTTGCGGATGGTTGGAACGGAGAGTTTCAGACTTTGGAAAAACTGTTGAGGGAGCATCCAGAAGCGGGAATCGGCGAGACGGGACTGGATTTCTCCTCCTTCGCTAAAGCTACGGCGGACAGGCAGGAGCGATTCACCAATCGCGCGGAGCAAGAGGCGAGTTTTGCGGCGCACCTTGATCTGGCGCGCGCGCTGAACCGTCCGGTTGCGGTTCACTGCGTCCACGCTTGGGGTCGGCTGATTGAAATTCTGCGTGAACATCCAGCGCCGCGAGTCCTGCTGCACGCTTTCGGCGGCGCGGCGGAACTGATTCCGGAGCTGGTTGAATTGAACTGCTGGTTTTCGTTCTGCGGATCGGTAACAAATCCGAACGCCAAGCGGGTTCGGGCCGCAGCGGTTGCTGTTCCGACAGGTCGTCTGTTGATCGAAACCGATTCACCGGATTTCCCTCCGTCAGGCTGCCAGTCGCCCAACGAATCAGCCAATTTGGTGCATATTGCTCGTGCCATCGCCGAACTGCGCGGTATTTCTCCAGAAAGTCTGGCTGAGCTGACTTTTTCAAATGCCGGGTGCTTTTTCACATCTGTCTAGTTGCGGATGGTTGCAGATTTCGCATATAGTGCGCCCCCTTATCCGGAGAATGCCTTTATGAGCCATGAGATCATGACGATTGAAGAGGTTGCTGAATATCTGCGCGTGTCGGAACGAACGGTCTATGACTGGGCGCAGAAAGGGCAGCTTCCCGGCGGCAAGCTTGGTACGACTTGGCGATTCAAGCGCAGTGATATTGAAGTCTGGGTGAACCGCCGTATCGGCAATTCAGCCGCTCCGGTTGCTCCGGCTGCTCCAGGTATGGAAATGCTGCGCCGGATTCTTTCGCCGGAGCGCGTTGTTTTTTTCGACACGAATCAAAAAGCGGCTGCGCTGAAAACACTGTGTGCGGCACTGGGAACCTCTCCATTGATTCATAATGAGGCGGAATTGGAGCAGGCGATTTTTCAGCGTGAGGAGTTGATGAGTACCGGCATCGGTTCCGGTGTTGGCGTGCCGCATGTACGGCTCGACTCCGTGGATGATCTCATCATGGCGCTCGGCATTGCACGTAAGCCGCTGGACGACTATTCTTCGCTCGACGAGATTCCGGTTCAAATCGTCTGTATGGTGGCGGCGAGCGGTACGCAACATCCGCAATACATTCGCGCGCTTTCGGCAATCAGTACACGGCTTAAAGATGAAACGGTGCGTAAGGCGCTGATTGGAGCGAAAGATGCTGTTTCGGTATTCCAAATCTTCATCGGCGGCGAACCGGCCTGATACACCATGATTTTGCTGACAAATCGCTTGGCTTAAACGGGTTGCCTCATATAATGCCGCAACGAAGAGAATTTGCAGTTTATCAAACGGAGGCTTTATGGACTCAGATAAAAGAACAAAGCCGGAAATGATCGCACGCAAAAGAAGCGCGGGAATTGAAACCCTTGGTATTATCATCGGCTCAGCTATTCTCGGTGCGACGGCAGCCATCTCTGTATCCCGCGCTATGCAAGGCAGTGTTGAAACCATCTCCACAACCAGTCTGCTCAGTTTTCTTGTCACCATGGGACTCTGCGTTTCTGCGATTGTTCTGGCGATAGCCGCCATTTCGCTTAGCCGTTCTGCCCAACGAACCATCGCGGAAAAATCGGAAGAGATGGCCGCTATGCAAAAGGCGATGGTTGCACAGACCGGTGCAGCGATTGACCATGTAGAATCATCGGTTATGCGCATCGGCGAAGAGATCGCTGATACTATCTACGATAACTTTGAAATGCTCGCCGAAGAGATTCAGGAGAGCCTGCCGTCGCGCGATGTCTTGCGTGCCGATGTCACCGAGGCGATTGAACATTCACTGACCGAGGCGATGATTGTGGTCGAACAGCCTGATGAGCAGGTCAAACCCGAAGAGGTTGCAGCCGATATAATCGAAGAAACTGTTCCGGTAGCAATGCCGGAGCCTGAGGCTGTCGTCGAAGTGAGCGCGCCGGTTGCTGTCGTTCCTGAGCCGCCAGCCGCTGAGCCGGTTACTAATGAAATGCGCGAAAAGGCCGATAAAAAGTACGGCGAGTTTAAAGACATTGTTTTGCTCGGCGTTGCCAATTATCCGGGTGTCATCGCACGCAAGATCGGCGAAGGCCAGTATCGGACTCAGGGCGACGAACTTGTTGACGGTGTGTTTGTGATTCAAAACGAAAAAGTGGCGGTGTGTACTTTCTGCACAAACGACATCATCACCGACCGCTTTATGGGCGAGAATGGCGACAGCTTCAACGTATTCCTGCATTCACTCGTCAATGAACTAAAAAGCGGCTACTTCACCCGTGTTTTCCTGGTGTTCGATGACAAGCTTTCCAATGCCAGTCTATACGCTAAAGCATTGAACGGACTGAGTAGCCGGATTGAGGCCGAAACCTTTGCCTGCTTTGAATTATTCGAAGGTTCACCCGATGTTATCATTCCCGAGCTGACAGAGCGCGTCAGCCAGCTGATGGATGCCGTCCGTGAAACCGCCGTGATAGACGAAGATATTCCTGCCATCTCTTTCCGCCGTCAAACAATGAGCGCCTGAGCATTCTGAGGGAAATGGCAAAAGACGGCTCGCAATTTTTCCAAGGTTTGGAAACACTGAGCCGCCAATGAACACGACCTATCCATCTTCATCTTCTTCGTACCGAGCCTTATTGCGAATTGCCGTGCCGCTGATTATCACCTCGACCTCGTTTCTGGTGCAGAATTTTTGTGCCCGCATGTTTCTGGCGTGGTACAGCCCAGAGACTTTGCAGGCTGCTGTGCCCGCTGGCATTCTTTTTTTTACTCTGGTGTGCGGCTTCATGTCCACGGCAGCGTTCGCCAACAGCCTGGTGGCGCAGTATTATGGCAATGGCGATCTGCGTAGCTGCAGCCGTTCTGTGGCGCAGGCCATTCTGCTGGCGCTCTTTTCATTTCCTCTAATCCTTTTGCTGATTCCTGTCGGGCTTTGGATGTTATCCGTCAGCGGACATGCACCGAATGTACTGGCAGAGGAAAAAACGTATTTTTTTATTCTGATGCTGGGCGGTGTTCAGATGCCACTCGCTTCCGCGGTAAGCAGTTTTTTCTCCGGACGCGGGCTGACCAAGGTGGTGATGTTATGCGCGATCGCCGGTGCCGCGCTGAATCTGCTGCTCAACTGGCTGCTGATTTTTGGTATCGGACCGTTTCCCGAAATGGGCATAGCGGGCGCGGCAATCGCCTCGGTGATTTCCGGTTTTGTTTCTCCGGTAATTATGCTGGCGCTGTACTTCTCACCGAAGAATAACCGGCTTTACGATACGCGCCGTCTTTTCTATTTCGACGCGCCGCTTTTCCGCCGCCTGCTCCGGTTCGGTGTGCCGTCGGGTATTCATATGGCACTGGATATCGGCGCGTTCTCGCTGTTTGTACTGCTGATCGGGCGGCTTGGCGAAACGGCCTTCATGGCGGCTAACATTGCGCTGAGCGTCAATATGATCGCTTTCATGCCTTCGATTGGAATCGGACAGGCGGCGGGCGTACTGGTTGGTCAGCACATGGGGCGCGGCGATTTGGACGGGGCTTCTGCCGTTGGCTGGCGCGCCGTGCACGTCGGCTGGATTTACACAACCTGTGCTGCGCTGACTTTTGTACTGATGCCCGAAATTTATGTTCATCTCTTTGCACGCGGCGATGTCCCGTTTGCTGAGATTTCCGGGCTCGCCCGTACCTTGCTTTTATTTGCCGCCGGCTGGGGCTTAATGGATGCCACTAATCTGATCATTTCCGGTGCGCTGCGCGGTGCAGGCGACACGCATTTCGTGATGTGGTACGAAACTTCTATGGCATGGTTTTTCTTTGCGGCGGGCGAACTGCTGATTGTCCTAGTGCTGAAGTGGGGTGTTTTGGCGGCTTGGGCCTGGGCGCTCGTTTACATCTGCCTGCTGGCGTTCGGCATGATTGCGCGCTTCCGCTCAAAACGCTGGCAACTTATCGAACTGATTGAGCGTCGGGAAACCGTATTGGAATGAGTCGACGGAATGCCGACGATTTAAGCGGTCTGCTTTTTCCAGTTTCGGATGGTCTGCATAATTTCACGCACCCAGATGCATTCGCACTCAACCGGACAGGGATCCAGTGCCCCTTGACGTACACATAAATCCGGACAGCATGCGGGTTTGTCTGTGTGCGAGGTCAGCATAGGGCGCGTGCTCAGACTGACGAACTCATTGACCGCAATCGCGAGTGTAGTGCCGCAGTTATTTGGCAGATGGGTGAAATAAAACAGGCCGCCCTTCAGATCGGCGAAGTTAACCTGATAACCGGACAGCTCTAGCTCGGAGTCAGTCAGGAAATCTTCCAGTGTTTCCCAAGGCTTGGAACACGTCGGACAGAGTTTGAAGGGCGCTGTTTTCATAAGGTAGGCTTTATACAAAAAAGGGCGGCCCGACGGCCGCCCTTGCAGTAATTAATGCTGAACGTGAACTTTAGCACCCTTGGTCTGACCGATGGCCGCGAGCAGTTTGCCGAACCACTTCACATCGATATCAAACGGCTTGCCGCCTTTAATGCGCGGGAATTCGATGGCGCGCAGTTCGTTACCTTGATCTTCGTCTTCACCGACTACGCCGCTGACACGTTTGAGTGCACACTCAACCGCTTTGTTGGCGCAACGCTTGATCAGTTTGAGATCTTCCTTATTGGCGGCGGCGGCGCGGGCGAAATAGCCGCTCTTCTGCACCAACACTTTTTCGGCGTTGAGCATTTCGGCGAACTGCTTGCCGAACCATTTGCCGGGGTTGACGGCGTCGAGTTTGACGTGGCCGAAAGCATCGCGCGGAACTTCTTCGCCGGCGGCGGTCATCTGCGCGACGATGGCTTCCAGCCCAGCGCCTTCAGAGATGAAAATATTAACGCAGTCATTTTCATCCATGATCTTTTTCAGGCGGGTGGCTTCGGCTTTGATGTCGATGGCCATTTCAGGAATGAAGATGGCGTGAACATCCTTGCGCATTTTGCTCAGGCCAATGCCGGGAACAAAACCCATCTTATTGAGTCGGTCACGGTAAACCTGCGCGGTGTAAGCGGTCAGCCAGCCGCAGTTACGACCCATCACTTCGTGGATGATCAGCATGCGCGGATTGGCATTGTGCTCGGCCACCACGTTTTCGAAATACTTGGCACCTTCTTCGGCCGCCGTCCATGCGCCGAGGCTCTGGCGGATCGGGAAGACGTCGTTATCGATGGTCTTCGGCAAGCCGACCACGGTCAGGTCGTAGTTGTTGTCCTTAAGGTAAGCGGCAAGATCTGCGGCCGTGGTGTTGGTGTCGTCGCCGCCGATGGTGTGGAGAACATCCACGCCGTCTTTCACCAGCTGACGCGCCGCAACTTCCAGCGGATTTTCACCTTCTTTAACCAGACCGCGCTTCACGCAGTCCTTAACGTTGGTCAGTTTAACGCGGCTATTGCCGATCGGACTGCCGCCGTGCTTGTGCAGAACGGATGCTTTGATGCGGATGGCCGAGGTGACGGCGATGGATTCGCCGAGCAGCAGACCTTTGTATCCGCTGGTGTAGCAGATGATTTTTATTTTCGGAGCGATCTTGCTGTATTGCTCGATCAGACCGCCGATAGCGGAGGAGAGGCAGGGGGCCAGACCGCCTGCGGTGAGAATGGCAACTTTCTTCACTTCTTTCATAATATAAATCCTTTCAGTCTCGGGTTTAAAAATAAGCGCACCATGATGGGAAGTTCGGCTTTCAAGGCAAGGCAAAAAAACGTTTCTAGTGGTTGACTTCACAGCCTCGCATCGCTTTAATGCGCCCCTTGTTCCGCCGGAGGATTATCACAAAGGTGAACGCCTGAAATGAGTTTTTCGAAACAGGCGGCCCCGAAAACGGGCTTAATTGGGCGGAACAGCAGGAAACAGAAACCAAAATCGGAGAGATGAATGAAGTATAATGGACCAAAAGTAAAGAAAGCACGCCGTCTGGGCATTGCCCTTTCGCCGAAATGTGAAAAATTCCTCGAACGCCGCCCGCATCCCCCTGGACAGCACGGCCCGTCACGCCGCCGCAGCAAACTGACAGACTACGGCAAACAGCTCATCGAAAAACAGCGTCTGCGCTATCAGTACAATCTGGCCGAACGCCAGCTGCGCGGCTATTACGCCAAAGCTTCGCGCAAAGTCGGTAATACTGCCGACCTCATGTTGCAGCTGCTCGAAACCCGTTTCGACGCCGTCGTCCTGCGTGCCGGTTTTGCCCGCACTATCTATCAGGCCCGCCAGCTGGTCGGTCACGCTCACTTCCTCATCAACGGCAAGAAGGTCAATATTCCTTCCTACCAGATGCGCGTCGGCGATGTCATCACCGTCCGTGAAGGTAGCCGTGAACTGGAAATTTTCCCAGCGGCACAGACGATTGCTACCACGCCGCCGTACCTGACCGTGGATGACAAAAAACTCACCGCCTGCCTGAGCCGCCTGCCGGAACACGGCGAAGTGCCGGTGCAGTGCGAAGCCTCGCTGGTCGTCGAGTTCTACTCGCGCTAAGTCTGGTTCCAAACCTTGAAAAAAAGCCCGCTGTTCATCAGCGGGCTTTTTTGCTTTAGTTGCCGCACCGAACCGAAAGGAATGCCATGAAGCGTTTTGTGTTGGATCGCCGCGAGGACGAAACCGGATTTTCCGGAACCGGTTTTGTTGCCGAAGGTGTTCTTTTTGACAACGGCAAATGCGCACTCGCCTGGCTTTCCCGTTACCGCTCCGTCACCGTTTTTGACAACATCGCAGAGGTGGAAATCATACACGGCCACGACGGCAAAACTGTTATCCGCTGGCTCGACTGAACTCATGCTCATTCGCGAAACAACTTTGACGGTTCTCGACTTTGAAACCACCGGCTCTGTACCCGGGTTCGACACCGAGCCGTGGCAGGTCGCAGCGGTCGTTCTGAAAAACGGACGCGTTGATCCGTCACAAACTTTCGAGAGCCTCGTCCGTGTCGACATCAACCGTCCGTTCAGCGCGTATGCGCCGGGCAAACACCACAAACTGCGCGAGGAAATCGCCTCCGCCGATGAAGTTTCCAGAGTTTGGCAAAAACTGGAAGGGTGGGTGACAGGCCGTCCGCTCGCCGCGCACAACGTCGCGACCGAAAATAAATTCCTGCGGCAGATGGCGCCGATGCACCGCTTTGGCCCGTGGATCGACACGCTAGTACTGGCACGGCAGGCGTGGCCAAAAGCACCGTCGCACAAACTCGAAGATTTGATCGCCGGATTGAAACTTGAAGTCCGCATTCGCGAACTCTGTCCGCGCGGCGAAGCTCACGATGCCCTTTACGATGCCGTCGCTTGCGCCGTTCTCCTTGAATATCTTCTTACCCAGCCCGGCTGGGAACAATTAACGATTGAAGATTGCTGATTTCGCTATCGATCAAACGCAAGGCGCTGTCCAAGGACGGCGCCGTTTGTTTGTCCGTTCTGCCAAGCGATTTGACCGGAGACGATGGTGGTGTCGACGGATGAACGGAAGGTGACGCCTTCAAACGGCGACCAGCCGCATTTGTAGAGAATGTTTTCTTTGGTGACGGTCTGAGGTTTGTTCAGGTCGACCAGCACCAAGTCGGCCCAATAACCTTCGCGGATGAAGCCGCGCTCTTTGACGCTAAAAATCCGCGCTGGATTGTGGGCGATTTTTGCGGCGATGGTTTCCAGTGAAAGCGCTCCGCTGTGGAAGTGTTCGAGGACGGCGGGCAGGGCGGACTGAATAACCGGCATTCCGGACGGAGCCGTCCAGTAGGTTCCCTGTTTTTCCTGTAAGGTGTGCGGGGCGTGGTCGGTGCCTATGGTATCGAGCCGGTCGGTGAGCAGTCCTCGGAGCAGAGCGGCGCGGTCAGAGGCACGCTTAATCGCTGGGTTGCATTTTACCAGCGCGCCTTTGGTCGTGTAGGCGGTGCTGTCGAAATAGAGGTGATGGATGCAGGCCTCGGCGGTTATTTTACGGACGGTTTCGTCGCGCTCTACGAAACATTCGTTTTCGCGCGGACTGCTGACGCGAACGACGCCGTTGTCGAACAGTTCCAATTCGCGGCCGGTGCTGATGTGCAGGACGTGCAACCGCGTCCCGTGTTTGCGGGCAAGTTCGACCGCCAGTGCGCTAGAGCGGTAACACGCCTCTTCGCTGCGGATATGCGGATGCGCGGCGAACGGAGTCTTGTCGCCGTAGCGTTCGCGAAAAATCTGTTCGTGCTTCTGGATAATACCGGCGTCTTCGCAGTGCGCGGTAAGGTTGACCGGACATTCGCGGAAAAGGTCTTCCAAGGTTTGGAGCCGGTCAACCAGCATGTCACCGGTCGATGATCCCATGTAAACTTTTACGCCGCAGACGTGTTTTGGATCGACGGCTTTGATCTGGTCGAGGTTGTTGAGCGAGGCGCCGAGATAGAAGGAATAGTTGACGGCCATTTTTTGCGCGGCGATAGCGAATTTTTCTTCCAGCCGCTCGTTAGTGATGGTCGGCGGACTGGTGTTCGGCATTTCCATGACGGAGGTGACGCCTCCGGCGGCGGCGGCGCGCGATTCGCTCTGCATATCGCCTTTGTGCGTCAGACCCGGTTCACGAAAGTGGACGTGGCAGTCGATCATGCCGGGCAGGAGTGCTTTACCTTTGGCATCGATGACGATATCGGCATCGGTGGAAATTTCGGTGCCGATCCGGTCAATCCGACCGTGGCGGATGAGGACGTCGGCGGCGCGGATTACGCCGTCGCTGATTACGTCTGCATTTCTGATCAGGATGCTTGGAACAGTGGAATGGTGGAATGATGGAATGGTGGAAGAAGGACTATTCATGACTGGTTCCGTATATCTCGTTTGATTCTTTGACGACAAATGAATCATCCCAATCATTGTTCTCCTGTTTTTCCTGGAGGCTTTCAATCAGTTTCTTCAGTCCGTTTTCCAGCCGGAAAGCCAGCGAATCCATCTGCTCGAATTCTTCTTCGGAGATATGCCCTGCCGGGCAGTACACATGCAGAGCAGATACGCTTTCGCCGGCTGATCCCATAGCGATGTTCAGATGTTGCAGGTATTCTTTGATGCTGCGTCGACAGTAGTCTTCGGCGATATTGCGGTGGATGGAGTCGGTGGATGCAATCTGCTGTGAAGCGACACGCTTCAGTTCGTACGGGAGGCGTTTAAACACATTCCAGGTCAGCAGATAAAGTTCTCTGGCATCCTGCCAGACACGAAGCTGCATGTACCCGCGATTGATGTTTTTCCGTAAAACCATCATTCCACTATTCCTTTATTCCATCATCCCGTTGCCACAAACGTTTGCTGACGATGATGACGATGGCTACAACGACCATGACGCTGGAGTAGAGCTGCCCCTTGGTCAGCCATCCGAAGTAGATGGTACTGTCTGGCTCGCGGAAAAATTCGGAGGCAATGCGTGCGACGGCGTAGAGAATCAGGAAGGCGGCGCTCAGGACGCCTTCGCGCTTACCCCGTGCGGTGCGGCGGATGAGCCAAAGCGCTGTAAAAAGAATGAGTCCTTCGCCGAATGCTTCGTAAAGCTGTGACGGGTGGCGCGGGGTCGGTATTGCATCTTCGGCTTGCGGGAAAATGACGGCCCACGGAACATCGGTCGGGCGGCCCCATAGTTCGCCATTGATAAAGTTGGCAATGCGCCCGAAGAAGAGGCCGATCGGCGCGACGAGGGCGAGGCCGTCGGTGATATTCCAGAAAGAAATCTTCTTTTTCCATGCGGTCCAAAGAATCACCAGAATCACGCCGAGCATTCCGCCGTGGCTGGCCATGCCGCCTTCCCAGACGCGTAAAAGAAACAGCGGGTCATGGATGAAAATGTCCCAAGCATAAAGAAGAACGTAGCCGAGCCGTCCGCCCAAAAAGACGCCGTAGATCGCGATGTGAATCATGAAGTTGCCAAGTTCTCTGGACGGCACCACGAATTCGCCGCGTTTAGACATCCGGAGCAGAAGCAGATAGCCGCAGAGGAAGCCGAGCAGGTAGGCGAGTCCGTACCAGCGGACGGCCAACGGGCCCCAGATCTGAAAAATCACCGGATCAAGATTATGCACCCAGTAGTTCATATCAAGCTGGACCCCCGCCAATGAAGCTTCCGGCTCAGGACGGAAAAATAGCTATAGCCGGGCAGGTGCAGGAAGATGGCCGGTTTATCGCTACGGGTGACCCGGACGGCATCACCGGTGTCGAGTTCCTCGACGTCCTGTCCGTCGGCGGAAAGAATCAGTTTTTTGTATGTACGCTGCACGGCGATTTCAATGACGTGTGTGTCCGGCAGAACGAGCGGCCGGTTGCTGAGAGTATGTGGGCAGATAACGCTGACACCAAAAACACCCGCGCCGGGCTGAAGAATGGGGCCGCCGGATGAAAGGAAGTGGCCGGTACTTCCGGTTGGTGTGGCGACAACCATGCCGTCGCAGGCAAAGGAGGTGATCGGTTCGCCGTTCACGGAGAGTCCGAGATTAATGATATGCGAGGAACCGCCGAAGCCGATGACCGCATCGTTTAGTATCCGGTAGTCAGCAGCCGGTTTGCCGTTGCGCAGAATCGTACAGTCGGCCACGGTGCGGATTTCCCTGCGGCATTTTCCGGCGGCCAGCGCGTCGAGCGCTTTTTCGAGGGAGTCTTCGCCGACACCGGTGAGAAACCCGAGACTGCCGAGGTTGATTCCGAGAATTGGAACATCAGCTCCTGCCAGCAGGCGGGCGCAGAAAAGAACGGTTCCGTCACCGCCGAGCGCGAGCAGGACATCGACGGTCTCAGAAAATTTATCAAACGGAAGGACGGTTGCGGAAGGCAGATGTGCGGCAGTCTGTCCGTCAGCAAACAGTTCGATCCCGAGTGCTTCAGCCCGCCGGGCAAGACGCTCAAAGATGTCGGCGGCGTGAGGACGTTTAGGGTTTGCAATGACACCGGCTTTTTTCATACGGTGATTGTTGCCACAACGGGTCGGGCGCACAAGATTTATTCAGGGGGAAATGGACGTCGCTAATGAGTTCTAAAACCATTGTTACCGCCTGTGATCACAACTTTGTCTGGGGCACTTTTCTGTTGCTCCTCTCTCTGCGTCGCAGCGGCGTTGCCCTGCCGGTGCATGTGGTGACGCATAATCTGGGTGAAGTGGATCGCGCTCTGTTGCGCCAGATTGACGGCGTAACCCTTTTCGAAGCCTCGGACGAGGCGAATCGCCGCAATATTGTCTATCAGAAGACTGCCGCTATTCTGACGGCGGAGACGGATTTGATTATGTGGATTGATTCCGACTGTATTGTCACTGGCGACATTACACCGTTGATTGAAGCCGCCGGCGAGGGATTGCAGATCCGGATGAGGCCGGAGTCAGAAATCGCCTATCTTTTCAAAAGGCGGTACACCTCCGGCGAAAAACGGGGAACGCTTCCGCTTAAAGTTCTCGAAATCTGGCGGAACGATGTCGGTGAGCGCCAGATACCGGCAATCAACACTTCCTGCAACGCCCACTGTTTCACGGTACACCGTAAGTACCTCGATTTTATCCGGCGCTGGGACCGGCAGATTCGCAAGGTGATTTCGGAAGATACCGGCGGCGGCGTAGTAAACGACCGGAGTTTCGCCTACTTTCTGCTCGATGAAGCGGTTATGAGTTCCATGCTGGCTTTTTCGAATGAACCGCCGCCGATCCGGCGCTACTTGATGGAGGCTAATCCGGATTGTGCCGTGATTCATTTCGGCGGGCAACCCAAACCATGGAGACGCTGGCTGTTGCGCAATATGGAATATTTCGACGAGATAACGGGTCTATTAGAGTGGGCTGAGATGCAAGGTTGGGCGCTTCCATATAAACCGTGGTATCTTCGGCGAAAATACAAAATACTTTGCCGGATCCATGCATTGTGCTTTGAAGTGCATCGCCATGTCCGGCGCAATGTGTGCGGACTGAAAAAGAAAAACTACTGTTGATAATTTATGAATATGAACGAACAGGCGACAAGTGAAGAACAGGGCGGGGCTTTTTTCTCCCGCGAGGCCGTTTCCGGGGTTCCGTGGATGGTGGCCAGCAAGGCGATTCTCTTTTTTGTCTACTTTGCAATTTCCGTACTGGTGGTTCGATATCTCGGCAGCACCCAGTACGGCGTTTATGCCATCTGCATAAACATCGGCGAATGGGCGGGTGTATTTTGCGGTCTAGGATTGGTTTCCGCGCTTTTCCGTTTTGTGCCCGAACTGGTTGTACAGCGTAATGCAGCCGGTCTTAAACGGCTGATTTTAAAATCTCTCTGGATCCAGATCGCAGCGACGTTTGCGGGCACGTTGATTCTGGTGCTCATGAAGCCGTGGCTCAACGAATGGTTCCATATCGACTTCGGTCCCTATCTGGTTCTGACCGGACTGCTGATCGGCTTCAGTCTGTTGAAAGAAAATGTTTCCGCCGTGGAAACATCACTGTTTCGCACTAAGCATATTTCGATGCTTACCCTTGCACGCGGAATACTTTGGCTTGTGCTGGTTGTCACGCTGCTGCGCGAAGTGCCGACCGCTGGTTCTGCGCTTTGGACACAGATTCTTTCCTATGCTCCTGTTTATATCGTCGGTCTGTGGCTTATGTACCGTTACATCTACAGCTTCGACTGGCGCTCTCCGCCTTACGGCATCGGCCGTCGCCGTACCGCGCAATATTCTTTCGCCATTCTTAGCAATACGGTTGTGCGCATGATGATGATGAAATATACCGAGGTGTTTTTCCTCGGTCTCACCGTCACGCCGGCCGTCATCGGCGCCTATGACCTCGGTTACTCGCTGCCTCCGCTGGTCATTTTCTTCATCCCCGATTCACTGCACATGCTTTTCACCTCCGGCTTTGCCGAAGCTTACAGCCGCGACCAGAATTGTCTTGGACGGCTCATCAAGGCCTACTACAAGATGACGATTCTGTTTATGGTGCCGCTGGCCATCTTCGGCTTCTTTTTTTCTCCGGCCGCCGTGATCATGGTGTACGGCGACGATATGGCGCTGGCCGGAGTGCTCGCCTCCGGCTTCTGTATCATTCATCTGCTGTCCACCATTTCCACGCCGCTGTCCATGGCGATTAAGGCCAAGGAAAAAATAATGGCCACCATGCCCGTTATGATTCTGCAGATCGTGATTAATCTGTTCCTCGACTGGCTGCTCATCGTTTACTTCAATCTAGGTGTCTGGGGCGGAATGGGAGCCGTGGCGGGGACGTTCCTGATTTCCGCGCCGATCCGCCTTTCAGTGGTCAAAAAAATCCTGGGCGGCATCTTTTTCCCGACCGCATACACGATCCGCATGACATTCACCCTTTTCATTCTGGCGAGTATCATGATCGTAGTCTCTGATCATTGGAACCTGCTGGGTCTTTTCAAAACCCGCTGGCTTAATGTCGTCACCCTCTTTGTACTTGGCGCCATCTACCTCCTGCTTTTCTTTGTAGCCATCCGGATGTTCCGGCTGGTTAAGGACGAAGACGTTGCCGACTTCCGCGAACTCAATATCAAAAAACTTAACTTCGTTTTTAATTTGCTCACCCCGCCTCGCGGCTAGTTGTACTTAATGGGTGAAATGTTATTTAAAGGCGGGAAACCCACCCCGCCGTTCCGGCACCCCTCCGGAGGAGGGGAGCACATAGAGGTTGTCATTCCCCTCCATCGGAGGGGTGGCCAAAGGCCGGGGTGGGTTATGTGGAGCTGTAAATGTTAGATTCCCTAATTTACCCTCCCGAAACTTGCCGGGCGGCGGCATTAGTGATTAACTTCGCAACCTATGTTGGCAAAACGAATCATACCTTGTCTGGATGTAACCGGCGGCCGTGTCGTCAAAGGCGTTAAATTCGTCGAACTGCGCGATGCCGGCGATCCGGTGGAGTGCGCCAAAGCCTACGAAGCGCAGGGCGCGGACGAACTTACATTCCTCGATATCACCGCTTCCAGTGACGGACGCGACACCATGGTCGATATCGTCCGCCGCGTCGCCGAGCAGGTTTTTATGCCGCTCACTGTCGGCGGCGGCATCCGCACGCCCGCCGACGTCCGCCGCATGCTCAACGCCGGAGCCGACAAAGTTTCCTTCAACACCGCCGCCATCAACGATCCGAACATTCTCAACATCTGTTCCGAACAGTTTGGAAGCCAATGCACCGTGCTGGCGATCGACGCGCGGCGTAACGGCGACGGAACCTGGGGCGTATTTACACATGGCGGCCGCAATCCGACTAAGCTGGACGCGATCAAGTGGGCGATTGAAGGCACACAGCGCGGCGCGGGCGAAATCCTGCTGACCAGCATGGATGCCGACGGCACCAAGAACGGCTACGACCTTGAACTCACCCGCGCCATTTCCGAAGCGGTCGGCGTACCCGTCATCGCTTCCGGCGGCGCGGGAACTTTAGATCATCTGGTCGAAGCCGTTACCGTCGGCAAAGCCGACGCCGTACTCGCCGCCTCGATTTTCCACTTCGGCGAATTCACCATCCGCCGGGTTAAGGAATACATGCGCTCAAAAGGCGTGACGGTAAGGTTGTAACGTCATCGCCAGTATCTGCCGTTTTTTGTTCGCCGAATGTCCCAGCCACCCGGCCCCATACTTAGTGGAACCTTACAAACCTTCCGCATAATTTCTCCTGCTGCAAAATATGATATTGCCGCACTCAAAATGACGATGAATGGTGGTGTCTGGTAAATCTCTTTATCATGCGCAATGAACAAACAGATGATTGCTGTAGGATAAATCATGGATTGAAGAAAACTTCCAAATTTATCCATCTTCGATTTGTTCGCCTTGAAATCACCTTTTTTGCAGGTCTGATGCCAGCGGCAAAGGTCCACTATGCTGTAAGCGACATGGGTCAGACTGCCGATTATGGAGAGAAGAAGTTGATCAAGAAGCGTTCCTAGAATGAGAAAGAAAATTGTAAATACCGCAGATAAGATTTTCATGATGAGGAAACCCTTTTGTCTAGGCCGGAGGCTAGAGTGGTTCTGAGAGGCTCTCAAGCCAAAATAACAACTTCATAAGCCGACGTTTACACTTTGGCGGGAAGAGGCTGGCAGAGCTTGGTTCAGCTGTGTATATTGCCGGTCTTCAAACGGAGAGACTATGAGCAAAGAATTGGAAGAAGGGCAGAAACTCGAACTCGACTGGAACAAGCTGGAGAAGGCGGTTGCCGGAACCAAAGGGATTATTCCCGTCGCTGTCCAGCACGCCGATACCAAAGAGGTGATTCTGGTCGCCTACATCAATAAGCTGGCGTTCGAAGAATCGCTGAAGCGCAAGATGCTCGTTCTCTGGAGTTCGTCGCGGCAGGAGCTTTGGATTAAAGGGCTGACTTCCGGCGAAACGTTTGAACTGCTCGAAGCGCGCGTCAACTGCGAGCAGAACTCGCTTCTATTCATCGTCCGTCCGAACCGCGGCGGAATCTGCCACACCAAAAACGCGAAGGGCGAACCGCGCAACTGTTATTACCGCCAAATCGACTTCGATACGCTCAAACTCGGAAACCTCAATCCATGAACAGCTGTGGAGTAATGGAACGATGGAATAGCGGAATATTGTTTCTTCTCATCATTCCATCATTCCTCTGTTCCAACATTCCATTCTTCTTATGAATAAAACCGCTCTACTACGCGCCATCATTACCGAGCTCGAAAACGATCTTCGCCGCCAGCAGGCGGCGAATAAGCAGGCTTCCGCCGGTGCGACCGACGGCGAGGCGCGCGCCGAA
>Ga0247840_10001789_pt1 | contig 40362 bp, 25 predicted proteins | sample LaCruzMarch2015__FD_192404 | JGI IMG/M metagenome (GOLD analysis project Ga0247840, IMG submission 192404) | Freshwater microbial communities from meromictic Lake La Cruz, Castile-La Mancha, Spain - LaCruzMarch2015_17m | ecosystem: Environmental > Aquatic > Freshwater > Lake | place: Spain... | reverse complement strand
GAAAATCAAAAAGCAGAGGCATGTTGTTCTATAGGCTTTTGCAAAATGCAGTTCAAGTAGAACCGATTACCTATGACAATATTATCGCAAAACAGACGCAACCTTAGTCAAGTGCATACCCATAATTTCTTTATCTATATCGGGAGTTTTTGTAAGGTCCAACTCATAACCCAACACACCTGACATTGCAACGTTACCTCTTGTTTCAAGTGAGGTGTTTCTATGTACAACATGGTTTGGCACAGCAGATACATGTGCACAAATACTACTTGGCGGATATACTATGCTCGTACCATATTGAACGTATAAGCGTTCAATTGCATCACTATCATCACTTGCCCAAATTTGTGGCATATAATGCAATATTCCTGGGTCAAACCGTCCTCCTCCACCTGCACAGCCTTCAAATAATACATTTGGAAATTCATTTGTTAGCTCTTCCATAAGCCAATATAAACCCAATATATATCTATGACTAACTTCTTTTTGCCTTTCTGGTGGCAATGCAAGTGAACCAACCTCTGACATATTACGGTTCATATCCCATTTTACATAAGTTATGGGTGCATTTGCAAGAATATTGCTTAGCATATCCTTAATACTTTCACATACCTCACTGCGTGAAAAATCCAAAATTAACTGACTTCTTTCTTGTGACCTATTCCTATCAGGGACGTGAATGCACCAATCAGGGTGCGCACGATATAAATCACTATCAGGTGATACCATTTCAGGTTCAAACCAAATACCAAACTCCATATCGATTGCATTTATTTTATCTGATAATCCCTTTAATCCCTCAGGCATTTTTTCTTTGTTTTCATACCAGTCACCTAATGAGCAATCGTCAATATTTCTTTTCCCAAACCACCCATCGTCTAAAACGAAAAGCTCCATTCCAAGTTCTTTGCCAGCCTTAGCTATATCAAACAACTTATCAGAATTGAAATCAAAATAGGTTGCTTCCCAGTTATTTATAAGGATAGGTCTTTCCATATCCCTAAACTTTCCTCTACAAAGACGTGTGCGATATAATTCATGATATGTTTGTGACATTCCATTTAATCCACAGGTAGAATACACCATAACAACCTCTGGACTTTGAAAACTCTCCGATGATTCTAAAAGCCAAGAAAAGTCAAATGGATTTATGCCCATTGTTACACGAGTTGTATCATAATGGTCAACTTCAACCTGTGCCAAATGGTTACCACTATATACTAAGCTAAAACCATACACTTCGCCATTATGTTCATCGACATTATTCTTCATAAGCGCAATAAATGGATTATGCTGATGACTGCTACATCCACGACTACTACCGATTGATTGAATCCCACGAGTAAGCCTACGTTTTTCAATATGTCGTTCCCTTGCCCATGCACCAGAAAGGTGTAATAAGTCAAAATCAGAATCAGCAAAATCAACACTCATACTAAGTGTGCGCAATAGCTTGAGATTTTTAGCGCCTTCGTTAACAAATCGTACCGAACGTGTAATTACATTTAACTTTTCAAAAATTGTATAGCTAAGTATAACTTTTAAATCTATTATGCTATCATACATTTCAATTTCCAAAGTTTCTGCTTCGTCTTCGCTCTCAACATAGGTAGCCGGTAAGCCTTCAAGCTTAGGTTTGCCTTTAAATATTCTGTGTGTAGAATATAGCAATTCAGTTATAGTTGTGCCATTTTCAAGTTGCACTTGGTATGCAGGCTGACGCAAATCCGTGGTTCCATAAGCAGGATATTCCTGTGGAAGATTGTCCAAAGAATATGTAGGGTCGTTAATATCTACTTTTGTTTCCCATGGCAAAGCTCCAATTTGCAAAACATAAGATAAGTCTGACGATTTTACCTTTTGCCCCCAGTAAAGATGAGCGAGGTGTCCAGATTTATATATTTGAATAATATAGCTTGTATCCGATGCCTGCAAGTGAAATATTTTGTTTTTTGGGTTAAATTTTATACTCATATATTCCCCTTGTATAATGTAATTGATAGAAATTACATTACCCTTTCTTTTAAAATTCTTGTATTTCTATTACAATTAGAGCAGACGCTGTGGAGTGGTTATTTCACCTATAGCATTTGACTATTTCCGGGAGGATACACCCACAGATTTGCACTAATTTGTTGATTAGTTAGATAACGCTTCGACGTTTTATCTATAGCAAGGATACAATGTGCGAACCTCTGAGTAGCAAAACAGCGTTAAATTTATTACTTAGGAGTGGTTTTTATGCTATACGTCGGCATTGACATTGCCAAAAACAAGCACGATTGCTGTATCTTAGACTCGGACGGTGTTGTTCATTTTGACAATTTCCAAATTTCAAATTCGAGTTTAGGGTTTAGCACACTTTTCGCAAACATTTGTAACTGCCTTCCGCAGAATGACTTGAAAAACGTACAAATTGGTCTTGAATCCACTGGAATTTATGGTGCGAATCTTGAAAGCTTTTTGTTTGGGAAAGGTATTTCAGTTGTGATTTTCAACCCTCTCGCAACTAATCTTTTTCGCAAAGCTCAAACTCTAAGGAAAACTAAGACTGACAAATCCGACGCAATATTTCTCGCTAAAATGTTGGTCTCAGGCGATTATAAGGAACATTTACCTGTATCAAAACAAATTTCGGAAATCAAAGCACTTACTCGTCACCGTCATCGTTTGGTTAGTCAACAAAGCGTTTTGAAAATCTCAATCAATCGTATTTTAGACATTGTTTTCCCTGAGTTTGCCGATATTGTTTCATCAATTCACCAAAAGTCATCATATGCATTATTGCTCGAATTGCCCAACACAACGGCTATTTCCACCTGCCATTTGACCAAGCTCACTAACTTACTAAAAAGTAGTTCAAAAGGTCGTTATGACAAATTAAAAGCCATCGAAATCAAGCAGCTTGCAACAACTTCCATTGGTGCAAACAGCCCTGCAATAGCACTTGAATTGCAACAAACCATTAGGTTAATATGCAATATTCAAGCCGAAATTGACATTGTTGACAAGCACATAAAGCTTGCTATGACAGAAGTTTCCTCACCAATAGTCACGATTCCAGGCATTGGCAACACTCTTGGAGCTATTATTATTTCTGAAATCGGTGACATATCAAGGTTTGATACGCCAGCGAAATTACTTGCATTTGCTGGGCTTGAGCCATCAACATACCAGTCTGGCAACTTCACTGCCACTAAAACGCCTATGGTGAAACGAGGTTCGACTTACTTACGATGGGCAATTTTAACCGCAACACGTCTTGTCGCAATGCGAGATGTGACATTTAAGGCTTTCCTTAATAAAAAACGTGCAGAGGGCAAGCACTACAATGTTGCAATAAGCCATGCTGGCAAAAAACTTGTTCGTGTAATTTTCCATTTACTCAAAACCGACACTGCATTTACATCGCAGTCAAAGTAATATTTTTTTATCTTTAAATTCCATAACCACTCTACATCATTTTTTCCATGAGGTGTCTATGGTGTGCGTTAGCACGTTCAATTTACCATTCATAGCTTTTGAAAAATGTTGATTTGGTTCAAATGGGATTTGCGATTTTTTTCAAATATTACTTGACATCATATAGTTAGTCTTATATATTGACAAATGATACTGGCTTTTTCAAGGTGTATTTGCTCTTTTAAACAGATCAACTAAAATTTGATTATATGCCAATTCATGCTCATTCACTACATCTGAATTATTTTATATCCCTAATTTTTTCTAAATTAAGTTTTATATTTTTCTTAATAAATCTATAAATCAAATTCTGCAACAGCCTCAAACATTGCGACTATATTTTCCGGCGGTACATCAGGCATTATATTATGTATAGGGTTAAAAACATATCCTCCGTCTTGCATAAGGATAGAAAGTCTTCTCTTCACATCATCCTTAACCTGCTGTGCAGTGCCTCTATTTAAAATTTCACGAGTGTTAGCACCGCCACCCCAAAAGGTTATATCCTTGCCAAACTCTTTTTTGAGCTTATCTGCTTCCATATCAACACAGTTTGTCTGAACTGGATTTATTATGTCATAACCCGCTTCAATCAAATGCGGCATCAGCTTGTATATGCTACCGCAACTGTGCAGAAATGTCTTCATTTTGCTATTTTTCTTCACATAATCACATAACTGTGTATGTTTTGGTTTAAAGTGCTCAATATATTTTTCAGGCGACATGAAAGAACCACTATCCATTCCCAAATCGTCTCCGAACCTTATTATATCTACCACATCACCAACATATTTACATACATTTTCGAGCGTTTGCATATGCACTTCCATCAACGCTTCAAGGAGTCTGTCAACCTCCTGTGGTTCTGTATAAATATCCATCAAAAAATTGTCCATTCGCCTTAAAAATGTACCCCACTCAAAAAGGTTGCACCCGCATACAATCATCAATGCTTTGTCTGAATTGTTTTTCATTTCAATGGCATTGCTTCTCAGTTTTTCCCAGAATCCATCCTCTCCTACACTATCCCACGGACTATGCACAAAGGCTGACCATATAACTTTTCCCATATCCTTGTCAAGATTCTTGTAGTTATCCGGATACCCGTCTTCATAAGGAAAACATGTCTGATCAAAAAACGTTGCTCCTTGAGGCATTCTAGCGATTATTTCGTTATTTTTATACCCATCATATCCGCCCTTTCCATTCATAACAGGGTTAAACCATAGTGGATACATTGCTAATTCTCCATTTTGCAAGGTTATGTCATACCATTTTTTAGGGTCGGTGTTAAAACTTCTGCCTACATCCAATACATCTACTCCGAATTTATCAATGATGACATCATCCGGCTCTGCAACCTGTTGCACCACGTCATATATTTTCGGTTTGATATCAATCTTAAGGTATTTTAGCAGATTACTGTATGCCAATGCCGATATCCCCGAGCTTGGTGTTGCACCCAAATCTACTGGCACTCTATCCGGCTGTTTGTGTGAAATGCTTGTTAATATACGTTCTCTTGAATTCATAGTTATAACCATTCCTTTCGTTCCGAAAGGCATAAAACGGAATGAAACCGTTGCCCTTTATTTTTAATTTTAATATATAATATAATTTGTTGAGACACAGACAATTAGAAATCACGCGGAGGTGTTATATGTGTAGGTTGTTCTTCCAAGCACAAATAAGTGTGCCACTAAAGCACGAAGACTTATCTTTATATAAGCAATACTCCTTTATAGTTGAACAACTGTTAATGTCTGTCTTCGTATTTTCATGCTTTGCAGTATCTTAGGTCGACAAGGAGGCATTGCCTATCGCTATGGTGATTTTAACTATCAATTGTTCTTTTATTGAACCCATAAATAATTTTCTCCTTAAAATTCAATTACTTTGTACTCACCTTTGCGTAAAGTCACACTAATTATTTTACTATTTGGCATTTCTACAGAAATTTTAACATCATTAGTTTGCGAAAGTAGTGTTAGTGTTCCTAAGTTTTTTTCAACATCCCATTTAATGTCCACTAAAATATTTCCTCTGGCAAGCAAACCTTTAACTTCACCGTTTTTCCATCTTTTTGGCAGTGCAGGAAGAATATAAAGTTTGTTTTCAGTGGAAAAAAGGAGCATTTCTTGTACAGCCGCTGTGATGCCCATAATAGCATCAATCTGAACTGGTGCAACTCTGAAATCACCACATACTGCCATACCCATTCTTCGCCAATCATTGCTTACGGTTAAAAAATTACTCATCAAATTTGTCCTTGTCAAAATATCAAGGCACTCTAAGGAAAGGTCACCCTCACTCATTCGAGCATAACTGTTCGCCATATGTGCAAGTGACCATCCACTTTGGTCTTTTAAGCCAACAACCATACGCTTTTTGATAGCTATAACAAAATTAGAATAAAGCGGATGCTCTTTTGTAACCTCAACACCAGGAAAAATAGGATAAATGTGCGATTGATGCCTGTGCTCATAGTTGTCCTCATAAAAATCGTGCATCCATTCACGAATTGCACCGTCCTCATTAACCTGATATGGTGGAATATGCGTCATCATATCCTCCCATTTACTTATTTTCTCACTGTATTCCCCAGTGATTTTTGCTCCCTTGATTAAATTAGTCAACAGTTCTTTAATAATTGCAAAATCCATTGTTGCATTAGCAACAACCTCATGCCAACAATTACCCTCAATGTAGGGTTTTAAGTTTTTTGGTGTATTTTCGGGTGAATTTGATGGACTTGACACAAAAAAACCGTTTTCATCAAGTGTGAGGAAGTCCTCGTAAAACAGTGCAGTTTCATACATAAATGGCATTGCTCTGTTTTTTAAAAATTCTACATTACCAGTGTGCAAATAATAGTCATAGTAATGTTGGCAAAGCCAACCTGCACCACCTGTCCAGTGCAAAATATGAGGATAAATACACTTATGAAGTCCACTTTCCGGAGTACTAACAGCAGGCAAGTTGATACCCCTGCACGCATACAGCTTTTGCGCATTTTCTCGATAATCATCAATCATACTTTCTACATAGTCAAATACTGCAATAAGTAGGTTTGGCATATTTCCTGAAAGAGCTTGCCAGTAAATCATTTGCAAATTTTCATTAAACATATTTATAGCCCATATAGCATTATAATTGCCTGTCCACAAACCATACAACTGGCAAGGATATCCACCCTCTTTTGATGCCGAAATGAGTAAGTATCTGCCAAAGGACCATAGCTTTTCAATCATAGTATTAGATGCCTCGCCTTGGTAAGCATCTAACAGCAATTCCTCGTTGCACTTATCGTGCTCTGTGCCACCTATATTAAATTGCATCGCATTAAACAAATTAGAATGTATATTTGCATGTGCTTCCTTACACAAATTGTAGTTTAAATTCATATTATTAAGTTCATTTTCAAGTTCTCCCCATTTTATATGGTGATTATCTTCGATAAATACCTTTGAAAACATAACAATATAACTTGCGTTTTTCACTACAGCTACATCATTGTGGTATGTAACATCCCCATCAGTATTAAAGCGTGCCACAGCACCAAAATCAATACCATTGTCCTTTGTGGCAGAATATTTAATGTAATTTCTCTCAGCAATGCATGTAATATTAGTTGGGAGTGTAATATTTCCCTTTGTTTCAAGGTCGTGTATAGTAAAGCTAAGGTCGGCACTTATGCGCGCATCGCCCTCAACTGTCATCTCACAACAAATGCAATCATTTGCTCTTGAAACAAATGTTTTTCTGTAAAATCTGCTGTTTCCCTCATTCCAACTTACACTCGCCTCGCCAATTTCCATATTTAACTCACGTAAATATTTTTTAAATGGCTTTTCTGTATGCGTAAGTATGCTAATATCACATAAAGGCAAGGGTTTTGCACCCATCGGCTTGTATCCTCGCTCTTCAAAGGTATCTGCCATTATTCGCTCCGCACTTAGAGGGTCATTTTTTGCAAGTAGCTCACGCATAATAGGTAATGTATCACTAACATCGGGCATTTCGGGAGTTATATCGCAGTGCCACAGCTTTGAGTGTGAAAGCATAATTATCTCTTTCCAAATACTACCATAAATTAAAGCACCAATCTCGCCATTTCCAAGTGGTATTCCTTCCCGCCACATATCACCGTGCCACGATGCAGGGTATTTCATAATCAAATTATTGCGCATAATATACCTCCTATTGTTTTAATTGATATTACTTATATTTTTAACTGTTTAAACCCAAGATTAAAGCAATTTTCTCCTCAGCATAGCCATTCTTTTATTGCACTCTATCACCTTTTTTGGCTACAATTTCAAAAATTTTATCTTCTGATTATTTTATATAGATTTCCGCCACTTTAAACATTTTTTAAAAATATGGTCAGTGGTTTCAAGTCTCAAAGTTTAAAATTTTTACCCTCTATTTAAATAGTCCTCGAATTAAATTAACCGCTCTTTTAGGCTTTGTAATATTCCCGACAAGTGTGTATATATCACGGAATATAAACTCAAGGCTACACCCCTCGGCACATTTTAGTGTCTTGGATATGTATTCTCTAAATACTCCCCGTCAAAATTCTTTTCAACTCCGATAAAGTTAGGGGACGGCTTTCTGGAATAGATGACGTTTGAACCTCGCAGTCTTTCCCCCATAATCTCCTCATTACACCATGCGGAGATAGATACTTTTCTGAGATTGGGCATATCTTTAAGACAGCTATCCCATACATCATGCACAGGCTCGCAGCAGCCGTAATATGTAAGCCCGAATTCCTTTGCCATTTCCTCATAATAAGGGTAAACAAATTCATGATACATATCGGGCGAAATGCCTACACTCTCCTGGGAATTGATATTAAGCCATAAATCCTTCAGCAACGGCGCACCTACTTTTCCCCGCTCCGTTTTAGTCAACTCATCCGTAAAGCCATAGCTACCTGAACCGACATAATCGTTACCGTTATTCAAATCCAGCAGTTTTTCATTTTCAAGCCACTTTGCATATGCCAAGCGGTCTTTGACAATTCTACTCATTAATTCTTTGAACAGGTCGGGATAGTCGTACATCGAATACAGCATTTTTTCTAAGCCCATCATATCGACAATGTCCTTTGTGGGCATAAAGAACCATCGCATATTTTCATTTTTGCATACCACAGGGATTATATCTCCGAAAACGTCCTCTGCAATTGCGATTTTTTCCTCTGTGTTTTCCTTATTATATTTCCATATCGAGGATTGTTGAAGTTTTCCCCAATCAGCTTCTAAATCAATTATTGTATGCTTATCAGCATAACCAAGCGAGCGACCAGCCGAATCCTCTGCGTGACGCTTTTTTGCATCCAAACTAAAAAGTTCAAAGGTTAGTTCCCTGCTGATTGGAAAGAAATCTGGCGCAACCTTATCGTCGTTTATCATTTCATGATTTATGCTCCAATACTGGAAAAATACCTCTAATTGCCTCCCTGTTTGCGCATCGCATTTTAAAGGTCTTGCCAAGTCACCCCAAAAGGAGTCCGATTCAACTACGATTAACGGGCGTTCGCCCTTTAAAGCGTTATGCTTGTGTCATAGTTCTTTCCTTTCCTGCATAATAGTTAAATTTGCAAGCTCCATATGCTTTTTTGCAAGCTCCATATGCTTTTTTGCAAGCTCTCTCAAATAAGACTTTTCCTCATTGCTGATTTTATGCATCTTTTTAACCTCATTTTTTATTTTAATAATAGGGATATCTTTTTACCTTTCAAAAATGCTGTATATGTTGAAGGTATTTTGCCCGGCAAAATAACCACTACGGTTTTTGACACGCTACTCATTCTATTACCAGTATAGCTGACATTATAAATGTCGTAGTTTAACTGTGCCTTGCTGTAATTTGCAATAGCTACATTTGCAGTAAAACATTTAACATTGCAAATGTAATAAGTGTGGATATGAATTCAATGTATCAATCTCCTGCTTTGTTCCCCATAGCTGTTAATTCACAATTTCCTACAATGTCACTTGTTTTTTTTAATTATTTCCTTTTCATACATTCCTATTTTTCTCAGAATATTCTTTTATTACCTCTGCTAATTTCAGCGCCTCGTGTTTTGTATCTCCATATACATTTATAACCATTCCATTTTGACCACCAATTTTGTCAATTGCATTTTTAATCATCTGTTCGTCACTATATTCACGATCTTTGTTTTTCTGCCAAGGTGCATTATTTACATTCCATGCTGCTTTTTTACCTTTTAAGCTATCTGCAATAACATCTATACTATTGAAATCAGTTTGTGGGTCAAACAAGAAAAAGCCTTCTGTTTCAGCCATATCTCTTATGTTATGTTCATATTTCATACAACAATGAAGTCCAACCCCACCAAATTCCTTTGCCAATATTTCATTATATGGTCTATCAAAATCGTTATAGGTTTCAGGTGATAAAAACGAAGAATTATCATCTGCCAAAAATATACCAAAAGGAAGATAAGCCCCTGCTTGATGACCACCATAATTACTTATAATACTCTGTTGAAATCTATTTAATTCTATGTTTGATTGCGTAAATAAATTCAAAAGGTGGTGTAGTGGCTCTGGATCAGAGTACATAGCACACATTGCTTCCTCACTACTAACTACCTCTGTAAGTATATCATTAGGTGACTGGTTATCACTTGCACTAATCATAATGTTTCCATAACGTCTTTGCAATTCTATTATTCTCTCGGTTATAATTGGATAAACACCATGTTCATAGATTTTATCTATCTTTTGAATTTCGAAAGCATCTTCAATGTCTTCAATCATATGTTTTACAGCAATCCTATCATCCGATATTACCATTTCACATCCATACGCCATAGCCATTGTCCACGTTGCACACCCCGCTACTATTCTTATGGTAGGAACATTATCGAACCCATTTAGATGCGCCTCACAATTAACATTATAATTAGAAATAGCAGACTTAAATTCTTCCTCCATACTATTGTACATCGTTAAAGGGGGTACAACATAATCTTGCGTCCAATGAGCCGTTACAATAATATCCTTACAGCCTGAATAGACTTTTTTATACTTTTCTTTTGACACTTCCAATCTTGCATTGTTAACCTGTATAATATCTTTACTCATAAACTCATCCCTTTCTTTATTAAATGATTAAATTTTGTTTTATTCGTAAATCCTTATAACCTCTTGAAATAACCAACCATCTGATTTTAATATATTAGTTAATTACCAAAAGCATATCTGCACATCAGTTATTCCTGTCAAACCAATATCCACTTTGAGTGTATTGTCATCATGTGTAAAGTCTATAGTTACTTGATTTACACTGACACTTATGTTGCGGTAGCAAGCACAATGTTCCCCTTTATGAGCAAATAATTTTTGAAGTTTCATTTCAAAGCGGAAATAAACTGTAAATTCCCCAACTGCATACCAACAATATCGGACGGATTGACCATGCCTGTGATGCTTATAGGAGTTTCAGTGCTATATTGAACATTAAACGCTTCAATAACATCAATTCAACGTCAAAATGCTTTTTCGCAATATTGACAATGCCTTTAAGCGAGTGATTGAATTTTTCATTGCAGACAAAATCACAGAGCCTGTTATCTCCAATCTTATCATACGTTCTTTGCGTTGTCTGCCACCCGTCATCAATCAAGACGAATTCGGGCACAAATCCCGTGGGCCTAAAGCTTTCAAGCCACTGCAGCACCTTTTCTTCACTTATATTAAAATAAAATGCGTCCCATGTACACCAGCTAAAATATTTCATAAACCTTGGCACAGCCTTTTCTTTTCTGAGCCGCACTATTTTTATTTTATTTGCCACAGATATTGCAGCATTTCAAACCACATCATACAAATTGGTGCCAACTCCTACGTAAATTCCACACGCCTTATCAAAATGTGTTTTTGTTAACCCTGTTTCAAAAAGCACAATCAAATTACCAGCATAATGATTTCTTTCAAACACCTCTTATACAAGTGCCCCAAGTTCCCCATTACCAAGAGGAATCCCCTCTCTCCACATATCACTGTGCCAGGAAGCAGGGTACTTCTTAATAAAAAGCCTATTTTTCATTAGTCGACACATTTTGAACAAAATTTATTATTCGTTTGCGCTATACATACCAAAATCCTTTGCTTCATTCTAATTACTAGTGATATATCGTAACTTCTACCTTCTAAAACATCATAATGCATTTGCTATTTGTTCATAACATCACTTAATACCATTACCAAATATTTTTTTTCTTTTCCAAGAGTGCTTCCACAAAGTAGTAATCACCAAAGCTTGTGTAGGTGCGACAGCCATTTTGCTCAGCTAAAATGCCAGGGATATTAACATCATTATTATAGTAATTTTCAATTAAACTTTTTATTGCGTTTTGGACATAAGTTTCAAAACTATCAACCTTTTTGTGGTTTAAGATTTCTTTAATTGCACAAATTGCAATAGCACAAGCGCTGGTATCACGGTTAAACTTTGTATTTTCAGCTTTTGTAATGTCCCAAGCTGGGTCTTTGATGCTACATGCAGTTGCAGGTGCATCTTTTGGCAATCTAAAGTCCCAAATTGGCACAAAATCTGCTTCACAATTTTCTATAAATTTCTCGCAAAGCTTGATGGATAAATCCAAATACTCCTCTTTTTTTGTGTACCTATAAGCAATGGCAAAGCCGTAAATTGCCCAAGTGGTGCCTCTAGCCCAGTATGAACCATTACTATAACCACAGTAATTTTCCTCGTGCATATATTCGCCAGTCAAAGGATTAAAGCGACAAGCGTGAACAACTGAATAATCTTCTCTAATGAAATGTTTAATTGTAATGTCGGCGTGACAAATTGCAATTCTTTTGTAAAATGGGTTGCCTGTGCTTTCACTTGCCCAGAAAAGTAGTGGTAAATTCATCATACAGTCTATAATTGCAAGACCATCACCATTTTGAAAAAAACCATCTTTTGCAAGCTCCGAGTCCACATAATCGGGCACGCAATTGTCTACTCTGCCCCAAGCTCTTATGTAATTGCCAAAAGGATTAAAACGCTTTGCAAGCTCGTCTGCCGCCTTTACAGCAAGGCTCTTGTACTTTTCCTCACCAGTTAAATTGTGCATATAAACCGCATAAGGGGAGTACAAGAATCCTAAATCGTGCATGGTTTCCATTGTGTGAACCTTGTCGAAATATTCACCAAAAAATTGCTCATTCCATTCGAGCAACTCTTTATCACCACTCCACTCGTAAGCATGAAGTGCCATACCATTCCAAAAGCCGGTAGTCCAGTTCATAATATGTCCAATTTCTTGCACCCGCTCCATTGATACATCAAAATACTGTCCGTCGGTGCATCCTCTAAATTCTCGCAAATTACTGCGGATAATCATTGTGTTATTTTTGATTTTTTTAATCACACTCTTTTTCACTTCGTTATACATAAGCGACCTCCTATTGTGCATTATTTTAACTTTAAAAAGCAAAATAAACAATTGTAATTTTATTTTAACAGTATTAAAACGAAAATGACATTGCCAAATGCGACATTTATATTGTAAAATGTGATACATAAGAAGGTATTTAAGGCTATGGAAATATCTAATAAAGTTAAGCACTTCTTGTTATTTTAAGGCAAAATTTTTACAACACTAACCCTCCTTGTTTTTGGAGAGTGATAATGCATAACACCCGCATAAACATTTAGAATATACGGGTGTTATACTGTTTGTTATTTAATGTTTCTTTCCTTAACAAATGCATCAATTTGTGCTTGATATTCAGCTTCAATCTTTCTAATACCAGCGTTTTCAAGCTTAGTTTTAAACTCATTATAAGTTTGTTCCACGTTTGGTAGCGCACCACTTAGCAATTGCTTAGAGTATTCTGTTGCGACAGCAGTTACTTGCGCCATTTCCGTTCTAACCTTTTCCACATTTGGCTTAAATGCGGCAAACTTTGAAACAACAGCCTTGCCATTGATGTCTCTTTTAACAAAATCGTTATAACCTTCAATGTCAACTTGAGTTTCATAAGCATAATAGGTGTTACCCACTGCCCACTTTGTTAAGCCGTACTTATCATTAGCTCCAGGTGAACCAGGCACAGCAATTAACTGCTTAATTCTGTTGTCTGAAACTTTATTATAATGTGTTCCCTCAATACCATAAACCAAGAGATTATACAAAGCCTTGCCTTTAGGTGTGTTCATAAGCTCTATAAGCTTAATTGCAGCCTCTTTATTTTTACTTGTTTCAACAATAGCTGTAGCACTCGAAACAGCAGTTGAAGAAATAAACAAATCGTCTTGCATTGGTAAAAGTTCCACAGGAATCCCGCTTTGTTTTTCGAGTTGTTTAGCAGTATCTTCAGGATTTAAGTAAGCAACAGACCATAAAGATGCACCATTTGGCTTATTATCATCTTGACGTGGATTTTGCATGCTTAGTACGTCTTTTCTAACATATCCTTTTTGGAACCACTCGCCATATTTTATAAACATTGTTTTTGCTTCGTCAGTTAGCCATTTATATTGAATTTTAAAGGAACTGTCCTCTCTATCCATAACGAACCCACCAAAGTCTTCGAAACCTTTTAGGTATTGCGGGAAGAAAGCTGTCATACCTTGGGCAATTTTGCCTGCATCTTTAAGTGATTTTAGGTAATCATCAATAGCTTTATAAGAATCTTCGGTTAATTTCTTGTCCTTTGTAAGGTTTTTTTTAGTTTCGTCAACTTTTATATAAGCATCAGCTAAAGCTTTTGTTGTTGCCAAAGCGTACATTGAGTTGTTATACATTTGATAATTTGGCACAGAAAAGATTTTGCCATCAACAGTTGCCAAATCCCACAACCACGGATCAAGCTCTTTTTTAAGCTCTGGTGCATATTTGTCCATCAAAGGTCCTAAATCAGCATAAGCCCCATTCCTAGCTTCGGTGTTCCTGTCAAGCATCCAACCCAGCCACACAATATCAACAGGCTCTTGTGCAGACATCATAAGCTTGTATTTTTCCCCATAATCAGCACCTGATATGATTTCAAAATCAACCTTTACACCTGGTAAAAATGCTTGTAAATCCTTGTTAAACTTTTCCCACACTATTTTTGAGTCAGCTTGCATACCAGGGCCCATCATTACCCATTTTAGAGTGATATCTTTTGTTTTTCCGCCAGTAATGACAGAACATCCAGTGAATAAGCTCAGTGATAATACTATTAGTATTAACATAGCTACTAGTCTTTTTTTCATTTTTATTCTCCTTTATATATGTTTTGGCAGGTATTTGCGAAATGCCCAAACCTGCTTATTTTAATAGATTATTCTAACTTTCCTATATAAATTATCTCCGATTTGGCATAATGTAAGCACCTCTTATATCTATATATTACAAACATTTATTCTTGCAACTTATTATCACACTTAGCCTTTTACTGCCCCAACGGTTAACCCCTTCGCAAAATATTTCTGGAAAAACGGAAAAATCATTAGCATCGGCCCTGTTGCAACTACTGCCATTGCAAATTTTAGTCCTTCAGCTGGTAGTTCAGCTTGATTTCCTGCATATCCGCCTGGCATATCACGCATCATTGCATTTACAAATTCTGCTTCTCTTAGTATTCTTTGCAATAAGTATTGGAGTGTGTAAAGCTCTGGTTTTCGAATGTAAATTAGTGATGTATACCAATCATTCCACTTTCCAAGAAGCGTTAATAGCGCCATTGTGGCAAATACCGGTTTTGAAAGTGGAAGTATAATTCTAAAAAATATTTCACCGTCTCTACACCCATCTATGTGAGCTGATTCTACCAAAGAAACTGGTATCCCCTGGAAAAACGTTCTCATTATTATGATATTCCAGCCCACCACAAGACTTGGAAGTATGTAAATAAAAATATTGTTGCCAAGCTTTAAATATTGTGTGTTCAAGATGTAACTAGGCACCAATCCTCCGCCGAAAAGCATAGTGAAAAAGATGAAAAACGTGAAAAACTTTCTATATGGATAATTTGTGCGTGATAACGGATACGCCATAAGTGCTTGCACAAAAACTGCCAATATTGTGCCAACAATTGAAACAAATGCCGTAACATTGTATGCATCAATTATTTGTTTTGGGTTTGCAAAGACCATCTTGTATGCCGTGAAGTCAAAGTGCCTTGGTATAAGTCGATACCCCTGTGATGCAATGTCTGCCTCACCTGTTAACGAAATAGCAATTACCATTAAAATTGGCCACACAAAAACTAAAGAAGTTAGTATAAAGAATAAATTTTCTGGAATTGCTTTATTTTTATTTTTCAATTCTCATTCCCCCTAAAATAGACTGCTGTCTGGGTCAATTTTCTTAACGATCAAGTTTGTGCCAACCACCAAAATCACGCCCACAAATGATTGAATTAAGCCAACAGCGGCGGTGATTGACATATCACCTGTTCTAAGACCACGGTAAACGTAAGTGTCGATAATATCGGTTGTTGGATATAGTGTTCCAACGTCACGAGAAAGCTGATAGAACAGACCAAAATCGCCTCTAAAAATGTTACCAATGCCTAGGATTGATAATATTATCATAAGTGGAATAAGTGAAGGAATGAGGATGTACCAACGTCTTTGCCACTTGTTTGCGCCGTCTAAAGTTGCAGCTTCAAACATTTCAGCGTCTACGCCCATTAGTGCAGCATAGTATACAATACTACTCATACCAATATGCTTCCATAAATTGGCTAACGTGAGTATATAAGGCCAATATTTTGGTTCGGCATACCAGCCGATTTGGGCAATTTTGAAAAAGCCCAGAATTTGATTAAGCGTTCCAGCCTGTGGATTTAGCAAAATATAGCTGATGTATCCCACAATAACCCACGAAAGGAAATGTGGTAGAATTATGATTGATTGGTAAATTTTTAGTGCCCTATGGTTGGTTATTTCAAAGAGCAAAAGTGCCACAAAAACGGCGGCAATGATGCCTGTAATCATAAAAATGATGCCATAAGAAAGCGTATTTATGGTAATTCTGGTGGCATCCTGTGATGTAAAGAAAAACTTAAAATTTTCAAATCCAACCCAGTCGCTTCCAAGAATTCCTTTAGTAGGAATGAAGCGTTTAAAGGCTATGATAATGCCAAACATAGGTAAATAGCTCCAAATTATGTAACAAATAATGCCCGGCACCATCAGTAGCGTTAAATCAATATTCTTAACAAAAGTTTTCCAAAAGCTTAGCTTGTTTTTCTCTCTGTCCTTAACAACTTTTCTCATTTAATATCCTCTCCATATAACAAATTATAAAATAATAAAGACTATTCATTTATTAAACTAAAAAAATTGTTTAAACTAAACAAATAATGCATATTCATTTTATAGTATATTAGTGACAAGCCTTATAGTTAAATGCGACTTTTTCATTTCAAAATGTGACACTTTAAGTATAATACCACCTTTTTCTCGTACTACCATACTTATGTATGCGCTTTATCACTCATAACTAATGCTAAGCTTATCACCATTTTTAACCCAATGAAAATCACTTGGAACTTTAAAATCCGAAAATTTAACTGTTTTTTTTGAATTTTCGGAAAAGGCTATGCTGTTATCATCAATTTTAACCACATCACCACAAGTGGTAGTAATAACAAGAGTGCCTCCTTGCATCTGTGCAGATTTAATAATCTCGTTTTCATCCTTTAACGGCGTAATAATAGTATATCGCTCGCTTCTATCTGTGTCCGTCCATTTAATATGCAAATCAGTCTTTGGAAAACGCTCACTAATAAGTCCAAAGCAAGTCCAACCGTAACAAGGGTCAAATTCTCCGCAGTGTCGCTCAATTTTAGCAATATTTTGTGGTAAATAAATTGCTAAATTCGGCGCTTTTTTCCTTGTGGTGCGTATTTTATTATCACAAATTTCAATATCGTCAGGTGCATAGCCATGACAGCTTTGTTCTATACCGAAATCGTCATTATATGTAAGATTGTGTGGCATAATATTGTAAGTAGCGGTGAATTCATGTTCACCCTTAGCCTCCAAAATATCCTTAATAACAAAAATATTAAGTGGCTTAATAAACATAATTTGCCTGTTGTGCATTGCAGTAATTTGCTTTTCACCCTTGCCGTAATTGCCTCTGTAAAAGCCCTCCGTGAAATCCACATCATCGCCTGTACTAAACCTTGCATCTATTGGGGTATCATACGGCTCAATAGAAATTCCACCACCATTTTCATACCTACTTTGACCCATACCATCAATTATTACTGTATTGTGTCCATAGCTTTCTTGGGTATAACTATCTATTTCCCTGATGTATTTTAGCTGATGCTCAGGCACAAAGGTTGAGTTTCCGTAAGAGCTCCCACCTCCTGAAACAAGCATATTAACACCATAAGCACAGAGCTGAATATCGTTAATATTCTCGGCACAATGGCCCATACCACTGCGTGCACCAATCGTCCAAAGGTATGTATCATAAACACCAAATCCACTTCTTAGCACGCTGTAACCAGAATAAGGCAGACAAAGCGAGGTAAAGTTGCTCTCGTATTTTGGAAATTCATCAAAATATTTGAACCTTGAATTTAAATGTTCATTTTTATACGCCCTCAATTTCGCCTCGTCAGCATATAAATTAGGGATATAATATGCCCCTGTAGTACCTGTTCCTGGCATGCCTCCAAATGGCTGAGCCATAGCCTTTAACATATACACTCTTTCATTAGCAAGCTCTATCACAGAGCTAAGTTCATTTGGAAAATTGCCACCGTACATTCTTTTAACTTCCAGATACGAGTTTGCAATTCCAGCGTTATAGTTAAATGATTGCTCTAAGTCGCCCCCATCTTTTAAGCAAGACATACCGACCAGATAATGCAAATACCTTTCAAAGCCTATTTTTTTATAAGCATTAGTCATTTTTAAAAACGGAAACACTAATGAGTACATTATTAAGGATATTGCGCCTCCAACTGCCTGATTTGGCACAAGCTCCCTAGGGTCTTTTAACCCTTGATATATATGGTCTGTTATTAAGCTTATCATAATATTTAAGCACTTGTCAACATCGATTAAGTCAAATTTTTCTTCCTTAGCAAGCTGGGCAAGACACGATATTATTGCTCTGGCACGTACTAAAGGAGTAAACCCATCAGCATATGTCCAAGAATAATTAATCCACGAGCCAACACTTAGCTGTTCATCACTTAAATTATCAAAAACATCCTTACCTTTTACGCAAAAATCAGATATTATATCAAACCATTTTTCCACATATTTAGAGTCATTTGTTTTTTGAAACTCACAAATTAAAACCTTTGGAGAGTCAGCACTGTACAAAATATCGTCTAAATTGCTATCTGAATACCATTTATAAGGTGCTTTAGTGTCCATTAAAATTGGCAGATAGTGTAGCTTATGCCTAATATTCCACTTAAAAAATTCGTCCAAATCAACATTCTTAATTGAGTTGATAAACTCTTTAACCACACACTCTTTGGCACTTTTTTCATCACATCTTGCAAGATAAGCCTTTACGTCTTTCATGCTTTCGTGCTCGGTGTCAATTAAATCTAAAATGTTTCTTTTAGGATTTATAAATTTTTCACAACTTTGGTTTTCATTAAAGAATTCGGCAGGAATTTTCGTTTCTTCGTGAGCAAAAAGCCTAAAACCTGTTTCAAAAGACGTAAAATCCTTTGGCACAGCCGTTGAAAATTTCGTATCAATCACACAATCAAGAGAAACAGAGCCACCCCTAATATTGCCAAGGCCGTAGTTTCCCTCATCAAAGCACCACTCAAAGCAGTTGCCCAAAATGTCATAAATTCCGAAGTCGTTTGGTAGCTTTTGCCCCACATTATGGGTTTTAATTTTACAACCTGCCGTACAACACCACGCATAAGGATTGTCCTCAGCCTTGAAATTAGTGTCACCCCAGTAAAATTTAGTGGTTTTTTCACCATTTGCTGCATATTCCCACTCACAAACCGTAGGAATACATATACCATTTTCACAAAAACTAATGCTTTTTGGTGTTCCACAGCGAATTACACTTTCATTTTCATCATAATAAACAGCTTTTTTCCCCAAAAGCTCGTTTATGGCATTACAAAACTTAATTACGTCATAAAAGCTAACATTTCCAACAGGTTTTTCACCTCCAGAGCTTCGCTTTGAAAGGTCATAGCCCATTTTTATTGATTTCTCTGCTACATTGTTCCACAAATTTGTTGTTACAGGGTATTTTGCTACATAAAAATTCTTTAACTTAATAAAATAATCTGTCATAACAATCTCCAATTTTTTTAGTTTAAAATGCTGTTTAGCTGTGCTGTGTAAACATCTTTTGCAATGCCGTCCATCAAGGAATTAACTGCTAGTCGTGCGGCACTTACTGCACTTTCGTCTTTTGAACATAGCGCATTAAACATCGCCAGTTTCACAGGCTCAATTTCAGCCTTTGTGTATTTTTCCACTAAGAAATTTTTAAAAACAGAGCTTGTTGACGAGTTTCCGTAAAAGCCTATTGCTCCATAAGACCAGTCGGACATACTATAAGAGGTATTAGATGCTTGCCAATTAGGTGGGACATCTCCTCCAAAAGGATAAAACAAAATATCAGATGTTACGAGCCTTGAGCCAATACCTTTGGCACTTAAATGTCCTACAAATCTATACATTTCCCCTGCATTTACATACATAGGTTGAATTCCAAGGTCGATACCTGAAATGGTGGTTTTTTGGCTTAGCAACGAAAGTGAAGGCTTAAACTTGCCAGCTACCTGTGGTTCAAGTGCGTTAAAGCCAAATCGTGTCGAAGTATTAACAGAAGTGGTATTGGGGTCCTTAATAAATTGGAATAAAGTAGAGGAATCCCCCCTAGCGGTATTACATTTTTCATCCCAGCGAATGAAATAATCACACTCTTCATCAAGCCTAATGGCATCAGTCCCTCTGAAAAATGCAAATGGTGTGTTTCCATTGTTTATCACAAGCTCGTTTGCGGATGAAATTGCGTACATATCTTCAAGTTCAGCACCTAAATTATTGCCTTTTTTCCAGCCAGTAGTCCAACCATTTTGTATATCTGCCCCAGTATTACGCAAATATGCGCCTTCTGGGTAGCTAAAGTCCTCCTTTAGCACAACCTTTCCAAGGTTTGTGCCATAAATAGGTGGTATAACTTGCTTTATTGGCACGATACTGTTTAAATCTCGCCACACAAAGGCTTTAAATTTGCCTGTGCTTGCGGACTGGGAAAGGCCTAAGGTCTTTGCTTCGTTTTGAGAAAGACTTGCATCTGCAATTGAAATGTTTTTTAGTTCAAATTCGTCAAACGCACACAGTAAAAGGCTTGCACTTTTGCTTCCAACACCAGTATTTGTAAGAAATACATCAGCATTTGTACCAGATGTACTACTTTCAATTACAGGTTCGCTTGAAATAATCTCATCATTGTAATAAGCAGGTACCCCTTCGCTTGAATACTCAAACTTTGTCGGTGATGCCACAGGACTAAATACGATCTTATTGTCAGTAACTCTAAAAACAAAGTTTTCACAAGGTATTTTTGCGCTTATACCGCCAACAGTAATCATTTCGCCAGCACTTCCACCCAAAACAACGCCATTAACTTGAGTGTTTTTAGTGCTCACAAGGGCATTTTTGGCGGTGACAATAAAATTATCATCACCAAGGATGGATTTGAGCTTCGAGCTATACATTTTTGCGCAAATTCCCCCATAATTCACCTGCGTTGCACTAATACTTCCATTTGACATATCACTTGTGGTATAATCTTTGCTACTATTGTTTGGCACAATCACCGAAACAAGCGGTTTCTCACCTGAAAACTCGGTGTGAATATCCACCTTTGGAAATCGTGCGCCGCTCGTACCAGGAGAGTACCAACCTAAATAAACATTACCACTTTCTGAGCCAAAATACTTATTATATGTAAGAGCCTCTGCGGTTGACTGATGGATTGCGATATTCGGTCCATCAGTGCTTGTAGTTTTAATGGTCTTTCGGCTAACATCAGAATTTACTTCGCCCTCGCCAAAGCCATAAACAACTGGTGCACTAAGCTTTGGTGGGAAATTCCAAAGCTGCGAGTACATGTGCCCATTTGGACTTTCCATTTTATCAGTTACAAAAAACATATTTAAGCCCTTGTGATAAAAAATGTCCCTTTGATGGGTAACATCTCTAATAATCGGCTCGCCGTAAGCGCCTGTAAAAACAGAGCTAAACACATCATAATTTTCGTCTGTGTAAAACAAATTATTTGTAGTAGGCACTCCCTGTAAATTAGTATAACTTTCTTCTTTAAGCTGTGATTTCCCATCAACAATAACTGTGTTTCTGTCAAAGCTTGAGCTCTCGCTAAAGTATTTATTAAAATTATCATATTCAGCTTGTAGCTCAGTTGGGCAGTCGGTTATGAAATACCACGGTGCACCACCTGCCATAAGCAGATTTCTGCCATTTGACACAATTTCAAGACTATTGTAAGAGGGATAAAGATGCCCTCGTGAATTACGTGTTGCCTGAACAAAAAGGTATGTGTCTTGCACATTCCAACCGCTACGCATTGCATAATAGCCTGCATAAGGAAAGCCAATCGAGGTGTAACTGCTTTGTGGTACAACATCATAGGCAGAGGAGCTTTTAAGTGTATTCTCGCCACTCGTCTTCCAAAACTCTCCACTTTGGTTAATTCCGCCCATTCCAACAGATGGGTTACCGCCAATAGGGCGTTTTAATCCTACAAAAAGCTTTGCTGCATAGTCGTAGCTGTTTACAATGGTTTCAATAAATGGTTCTTGCTTGCCTGTTGATTCTGAAAACAGCCTCATACTTTCTATACTGCTTAACTCGCCTAAATTATAGTTAAATGCTTGCTCTATAAAAGCACCATCAGGGTACATACTTCGCGAAAAATAGTCCACATATCCGTCGTTGGTCTTTTGGGAAACATTATCTATAATGTTGAAGTCGCTAAAAACTGCCGCACTCATTGCAAGTGCATCTAAACCACCGTGTCGTTGGTTTGGAACTGCCGCTGTGCTATCCACATACCAATCTATTAAATATGGTATGTGGTCTTTCATAAGTGACACAGCCAAATCTGCCACCTGTTCAGAGTCAAAAATATCATAAGATGACTGTGGCAAGGTAGTGTTAGATGGTGTTAAAATATTAGCCCAAGCAGGATACACTCCTTCATTATTTGGTAGCATCTTTGCAAGCCCTGCAAACTGAGAAAGAATAAATTTTACTCTTGTCTGCATACTAAAAATAAAGTTGTTGTTATATTGCCACGAGCGATAGTCAGAAGCAGGAACGTTCCCTAACAAAACCTGCGCTTCCATTGTGGTTTTGTTATTAAGTGCATAATTACTCATAATCGAAAGCCACTTTTGTACATATATTGGGTCACGACGAACAGTGCCGTCATTCAGATATGCATTTACGAAATCAGTGAAATATCTAAACCAAAACTGGTCTGGCACAACACTGTTTGTTGGCAGTGCAAGCCAGTCAATCTCACCATTTGGCAAAATCCAACAGGTTTCTGCTCGTGGTTCACTGTTAGGAAACTGCTGTTTATATTGCTCATAAGTAATTTTGTTTGCCCATAGTCGTGCACTATTAGGATTGTAAGCATCGTGCCAAGGAAATTCAACAAAATCAAACTGTCTTAGCCTATCAATTATTATAATTTTATAAGCATCAAGCGCAGCTTCATAATCGCCTATATCATAAGCTGCCTTTACACTTGGGAGTTTTGACATATCCAACATTGAAAAAATGGCATGCTCGGAGGTCGCAGCATTAGCATTAACCTTGCAAAACGATAATGTGAAAGGTGCAAGACATATTGAGCATATTAGAAAAATTGAAATAATCTTATTCATTGTAATTCTCCTTTAATTGAAGTTATTGTCTTAACCATATACTCGGTCAAACTTTGATCACTTGTATTAACAACAGCCTTTTCAAGCTTTTTAAGCTGGACAGTAATAAATTCATTTTCTTTTTCTTTTTCTGCACCCTGTAAAGTCGCACGGTAGTCAATAAGCTTTGCAAATAATTCTTCCAATGCTAATAATGTCCGCTGTCCGTCGTACAATACGGCACAATTTTGCAATATATTTACTGCATCGTCAATTACTTTTGGTGCTAAGTCAATTTTTTCATTCATATATCGCTTTAAATAAAATTTTACAGGGTAAATTGCATTTGACAAGTCCTTCATTTTCTGCACCATAGCATTTACTTCATTGGTAGAGACTAATTTATAAGTAGGTGTAAGCTTGCCGTTTTCCCCCTCAATCCACGCAAAGGAAGTTGGGTAATTTATACTCTTAATGCTAAGCGTACCAGAGCTTAAATCATATTCATAGTTTTCATAGTTTGTTTCGATTAAAGTGCCGTCTATTGTAATGTTTTTAGCACCTGAGACTATTCCCTTTTTCTTGCCATCCTTTTCCACAATTAAAACTGTTTTAGCCTTTCCTGAAATGCGTTCATTTGTAATCTTACTTGGCTCTTTATAGGAAACAAATGTAATTTTCGCACCATCCACAGTGCCTGTGAAGCCAGATTGCCCTGCACTGCTTGTAGAAATATCTGTTAAATCTTTTGCAACGCTTTGAGTGTTATTAGATGTAGTAATAAGCGTTGTTAAAGGTGATAACGTGGGTGAATTTTTCCAATCCACATAAATATCGGTTTTTGGATATCTGTACCCGCCGATACCGCCCGAAAACCAACCCTTTAAGCCCATTTCTCCATCATACCCAAAGTATCTAATGTATTTTAAATTAGAATTACAAAAGCTGTTTAAAAATACATTCGGGCCATTTGGGTCTTGCGTGTAAATGGAATTATCCTTGGTTAGTATGTCCTTATCTCTAAAACCACTTTGCACATCAATAGGATCACCATCCGCTTTAGAATAATAAGGCATAAAATTCCAAATTTGCTGATAAGAATCATTACTTTCACCGCCATAAAGAGCATCTGTCAATATAAAGCTATCAATTTCTTTAATATAAATTACATCTCTTTTGTGGCTTACATTATCAACTTTTTTATCATCTCTATTTTGGTGGTCAGAATAACCGCCTTCCCATGTGCTTTGCATAAAGCCAAAGCTGTCGGTATCGTGCCAAAGGTTTTTAATAGTGTCAAGACTCGAAATATCAGTTAAATACTGACCATTCTTCCCTGATGATGCTTGCGGATAATTATTTACCAAAACAACGTTTCTTGTAAAATTAGGTATTTCACCGAAATATGATGAAAATTTTTCACGATAAGCCATTCTTTGAGCATCGGTACCAAGCTCCGCAGGAACATCTGTGTAAAAATAATGTGGGTAGCCGAAAGCTATAAGCATAGGACGTCCCTTTGTATACAAATCAACCGAGCCTTGTGCAGAATAATAATGGCCTCGTGATGGTCTGGTGTTTTGCATAAACATATATGTATCCTTCATACCCCAGCCGTTTCTCATAGCGTAGTAGCCAGCATATGGGTATGCAATTGACAAAAATCCTTCATTAGATGCAAAATTCGCAGCATTTTGCTTGCCCCAAGCCTCTGCCTCGCTATCAATCCATAATCTTTTTGTGTAATTATATGAGCCTCCACCTACATTAGCTTCACTACCATCAGGCTTTTGTAAATATTTTAATACCCTGCCAGAATACTCAGCCTTGTTCACAAGTAAATTGTAGAAGCTTGGCTTAACTTCTTTTTTTTCATATAAGTTTTTGAAAAAATTGAAGTTTATTTCATCACCCTTATTATAATTAAACGCTTGCTCCATTGAAGCTCCGTCAGGGTGTGTAGATCCTGATAGAAAACTACTTATGCCCTTTTCAACATTTGGTGCAACTACTTCTTTTATGATTTTAAATTCTGGAAAAAGTGCCGTTTCCATCATTAGGTCACCAAGTCCGCCAAGTCTTTGGTTTGGCGCCGCACCAGGTTCAATATAAAACTTTAAAAAGTATGGGTTAATCTCATCTAAGGTATGAAAAATGAAATTCACAAGTGCACGAGAATCAAACATTTTATAACCCTCTGGCGTAACTGTGCCACCAATTGGTTTTAACACATTTGCCCAAGTTGGAAAATCTGCATCTGAAGGCAGCATTTTTGCCGTTGCCGCTAATTGCTTTATCACATTCTCAGTTCTTGCCATCGAGCCAAATGTAAAGCCATTGTTAAAGGTCCAACTCTGATATACATTTGAAGACCCGATCGTAATTGCCTGCTTTCTAAAGTTAAGTGCAAAATCGTTAATGACATAAAAGTATCGTTTTAGAATATCAGGATTTTTTGTTACCCAGTAAGCACCTTGAAAACAAGTAATCCACCTAAGCCACATTTGCTCGGGTGCTCTGCCAGAATCGTCGGTGGCAAGCCAGTTTAATTTAAGATCCTTTTCGTTTTTTGCAATAAGCCCAAAACGAGTTTCTTCAACTAATGCACGACCAGGATATTTTGCCGTAAACTCCTCTGTGGTCATATCACCCATCCAAACAAATACATTACTATAATAAGCACTACTCACATAAGTATTGTGCCAACTAAATTCCCGTAAATCAATACTTCTAACAGCGTCTACAAAATGCACCTTGTAAGCATCTATACTTTCAATGTATTTTTGGGCATCATACAGTGCAAATGCTTCGGTAAGGCTTTTTTCACTACGGTCAAGCATAGTGAAAAGCTTATCTGCCATAATTTTGTCAGTATTTTCGTCTGCCAGGCTTGGCAAAGTGAATACAGCAACATTTAAAGTAAATATAATTACTAAAATTAAAGCAAATTTCTTCATTACTTAACCCCCAGTGCAATAATTTTCGAAGACTCTGCCCGTGTAAGATTATTAAGTGGCAAAAATTCGTTTCTGTCATTTCCACTTATAAATCCTTTAGCCACAGCCTTTGAAACAGCAGAGTAAGACCAGTTTGCAATCGATGTAACGTCTAAAAACGATAGCTCACTCTCAGCCAAAACAAGCATTTTCTTTAGCTCATAAGCCTTTATAAGTATTACCGCCGCTTCCTCACGAGTAATATAATCATTTGGTCTAAAGAGGCCACCGCTACCGCTTATTAGCTTATTTGTGGCACAAATTTCCACTGCATCATAGTACCAGTCACTTTGTGAAACATCTGAAAATTCAAGCTCCTTTTGTCCAACGGTAAAGCCGAATGCTTTAGAAACAAGCGTTATGTATTCAGCACGAGTAATGCTCGCATCAGGTTCAAAACTGTTTTCGCTTTTGCCTTTTATAACCTTTTTAATGTAAAGCTCATCAATATAAGGCTTACTCCAGTGCTTATAAATGTCTGTAAACGGAGTTTTTTCAATAGTTGATGGGTCAGGCAAGGTAATTGTAGGAACAGGAGTTTTAATAGGTGCAACAAATCCACTGCCACTGCCTCTACCGCTACTACCACCATCGGTTTTTGGTATTGAATATGCTCTGCTTGACATTGGCGGCGAGATAAGTCCAGCAGTATTTTCAACCGTCACGGTACAAATAATGCTTTTCCCCTCATAGTTTGAATTGTAATTAAAGGTATTCCCTGTTTTAACAACATCACTTCCAACACTCCAACTATAACTTACTTTGGAAAAGTTTTCATAAGCATCAGTTTTGGTGTAATTACATTTCAATGTTCCACTTTCTTCAAGCTCAATGCCCACGAAAACAATTATTGGAACTTTGCTGTCAATTACTGCCTTTACTGTATCAATTCTGTCTGTTAAGAGCTTTTTATCAGCCAGTGTTGTCCTAAATGTAAGGTTTGCCACAGCTTCATTGGCAATGTTCCATTTTGAAAGTGTCATGTCAGCTTCAAATCTGGTAACAACCTCATTGGCAAGCCCGTAATTTATAATTTCAAGCTTCCTTAGTGCAATTTCTGTTAAATATGCAAGCTTCGCTTGTGCTACAAGTTTTGCATTACAGCTCATCATTTCATTAACTAAAGGCTGCAATTCATCAATTTCAGCTTTTAGTTCATCATAGCTTGCAGTGGCAGAAAGGGTAAATGCGGCACTTAGCTTATTGTCTATGCTAAGTGTAAAGTCCTTACGATATTGTTCCTTAACAACAGAGCTAATATCTATATCACCACCAACAGTAGAAATTGCTGTGGAAAGAGCGCTGTTTGAAATTACATAATCAAAATTATATGCATTTGAGTCTTGTAGTAAAAATCCCACTTTCCCATCTAGATATACCTTTGAAATAACCGTATAATCACGGTTTAGCTCAGCTACGCCAAGATTCACAGGATGTGAGCCTACAATTTGAGCAAAAATAATGTTTTTTCCACTATTTTCTACAATCCCAAGAGTAACATCACCCATTACAAGCGTCTTACTTTCACCTACGCCAAGTATGCTCGTTAGCTTCATACTTGTTTTTATTAAGCTTTCATAATCAGGGTTACCCATTACGTTATGTACGAATGTAACTCCACCAGAGCTTACGTTTGTAAAGCTCTCCCTTGTTTTAGAAACGTACACATCACTGGCTGTTGCCAACAATTCTTTAATTCTATTCTCATAAGCTGTCTTTTGGCTCACACTTTTTACATCCATTGTCCACTGTGAAATTTGGTCAAGCTTTGTACTTGCATCATCATAATTGTCATAAGTAATAGGAAGTATGATAGAGTCAAATTTTGCATCAATTTTATCTGTTAACTCCTCTTGTTGTGTCACATCTTGCAAAACAGATGGCAATTCTAACAAAAATTGCGTTTTTGCATAACCTGTAGACATTGCGTTTATAGCCGTTTCAAGATTATTATAGGAATCTAATGTGTAATCATTTTTAACGTTTGCAATAAGGTCATCAATTTCCTTAATATTTAAATATTTTTCAAATTTAACATAGTTAAAGTATAGATTATTTTGAGTTGCTCTTGTGTAAAATTGCATCCCAAATCCTGTAAATGTTGTCCAGTTTGCCGCAACGTCGGTTCTCACACCTTTAAGCTGCCACTCGTTTGGCTCCGCCTCGCCCTCGATATAATACTTCATATATCCGTAAAGGCTTGCAGTAGTGCCTACCTTTCTATTCTGCAGGCGCAGTTTTACAACAACATTTTTTCCTGCAATATTATCTATATTCTTAGGGTTACCACTTGCATCAGCAATATAAACTCCACCAGCAGTTCCATCTAAACGAGCAAAGCCACCAAGTTGAAAACCAAATACTGTGTTTGATGTTCCAGGAACTGTTATTTTAGAAAATCCCAATCTTGTGCTGTTGTTTGCATTACTACTTATCATCATAATCATCATCTGTGGAGTGCTGGTATAGGTAATCTTATCAGCCTTAAAGCTGTAACTCATGTAATAGTCCATATTGTCAGAAAAATTAACAAAATCCGTTTGTCTGTAAAGGTTTGCGTCATTAAGTACTGCGGATGCAGGGAAAATAGCCTTGCTTCCATCTGTTATAACATTATCAGCTATAGCCACATTGTATGCACTATTTGAATACCAAGCTGACTTCCAGCCGTTTCCATCTGTGTAAGTATTTAGTTTCACTGAGGCACTTGGTGTGCCTTTATCAAACGTCTCACTAAGTGTACCTGAAAGAGATGGTTGACCATATGCTACTGGTAGAAAAGACAATAAAATCGAAATAAAAAGTGTAAACAAAATAAATTTTTTCATATTAGTTAATACCTCCTGGGGCATTAGTATAACAATAAATCTCTTGAACGCCTGAATAAGTAGCGTGAATATAAGCATACCAACCAACCTGTATATCGCTTGGGTCTATAATTGTAATGTGTTTTCCATCAGCATCAAATAAATATGCTTTTTTATCTACGACATAAGAGCGTTCGTTTGTATGAGTACTATTCCAAGTTGTATTTACAGGTATCACAGCAGACAACACCTTCTGAATGGTAATCCTGTTGCCAAGCTTAGCATTAATATAGCCAAAGCATTGCTCACCTGCGTTATTTTCAAGCAGAACTCTGTCATCATAAACAAGTGAGCCATTTGTGGCAACGGTTGGTGCTTTTATATGTGGTGGTTCTATTACCCTTCCTTCGACAACATTTTTTAACGAATCTGCCACAAGTTGTAGCAATGTACCTTGCTTAATTTCATAAGATCCATTATCTACAATGGTTGATGGTTTTTTTGTTAGCCTATCCCAAACACTCGGTATGCCATCTTCATCATTAATAGAAACGTTAACAGCTAAGGGAGTGTAATTTTTATATCCTATAAGTTTTTTAACAGTATTCCCATTTTCATCAAGACCATATACAACTCTATCTACGATGAAAAACGAAGTATCCGCAGAAATTGATCCACCTACCATTCCATCACCAACTCTTACAAGCATGCTTGCAACGCCAACGCTGTTTACATCTATTGGTACTACGCTATGGGCAACGTTTTCACCTTTAAAATACCCTGCCCCAATGCTTTTAATTTCAAGCTTGTCGCCGAATTTTTGAACTCCAAACACAACTGTATCGTTACTTATTGCAAAATTCCCAGCAAACGATTTGGTACTAGGGCGCCAAACAAGACCACCACCTGTATATGTTAAAAATGCATTATATACATTTATTCCATTTTCAACTGGCCTATCAAAATTTACATTTACAAGAGTAATGTCATTAACATTGCCACTACTATTGGTTTTAATTTTCAAAATAGGAGTTGCAATACGATTTGCAGGTGCACTTAGAGCTACCTGCTGATTTTCACGAATATACCGTGCTAATATCCCGCAGGTCTCCTTATCCGTAAAACGAGAATCTACTGTCTTTTGTATATTGTTATCATAATCTCCATCTGAAAGAAAAACATTACCAAAAATTCTAACCTTAGTTGCAAGAGGCAATATTACCTTTGAGCTATGATTATCTACACCTTCTATTAAACAAGGACTCGATAATGTTTTCGTAACATAATAATCTTCTAAAAACAAATAATAGTTTTCTGAAATAGCAATTTTCTTAATTCCGGCAATCTGCTTTTTATAATCCAACAATACAGTAGTGCTGTCACCCATTCTCACACCGTGAAATGGATTTTGACTGTATCCGTCCAAAAGATATGGGTAATTATCAATTGAAAACCATGTTCGACCAAGTTCTGAATAAGTTTCATTATATTTACCTGTAACGCTTGCATCATAAACATAAATTAAATTGCTAATTTTTTTTCCATGGCTACCTGTATAAATAGATATAATATCCCACTCTTTCAAATCTGTTATCTTAATCTGCTTTCCATTTTTATATATTTTGCTAACAATTTTATCGTTATCTGAAGCAATTAGTGCCTCTCTGCCAAATTTATCGCCAATTTTTGTTTCGCTTACACTGTCCACACAGTAATTATAGTAAGAATGTGCAATGGCAACCTCGAATTTTTCATCTCCATCACAATCAATAAAGTCAATTTCACAGTTTTCCCTATCAAATAAATTTGCATTGAAGCTAACAGGTGTGCCGTTTAGTGTTGCAAAACGAATCTTTAGGTCAATAGTTGCATTTTCAGTTTCAGAAATCCGATATTTAATCTTATCATTGCTTACACTTTCTAAATCAAGTGAGGATAGTGTTATTTTATTTGATCCATCCTTTTTTCTTGCACCAATTACAGTTAGTTTATCATTATCATTAAGGTAATAATAAAAATCAACTTCAAACCCTAACAAATCTTTCACCTTTGAGTAAAAGTCAATGTAAATAGCGTCGTCAATCGCAATCTCGCCTTCATTTGGATATGTACCAAAAAAAGCATTGTCCTCATTTGCCGTTACTAAACCATAGGATTTAAAAATTTTAAATCTATCCTCTAAAACGCTAAGCTGTGAGAATTTAAAGTTTTCCCCTGCATTAAGAGGTTCCATTGCTTTTGCGTTAAGTCCATTATAAATAAGCTGTATCATATCATGCCAGCCCAGTTTTTCCGCATTTAAAGTAGAAATTCCCTTTGTAAGCCCAAGAGTATTTGCCGCACTCAAAAACCCATTTGGATAACCACCGTTTGTACTTGCCAAAATATTGGCATTTAAGCTTAGCACAAATACCTTAATTGCATTTGTATAGCTAATTTCATCATCTGGCGCAAATTTTTTGTCGCCAACACCTGACATAAGCCCATTTATGGTTACTTTTTGTATTTGTGAATAATAAACAATATCCTTTGGAACGTCTACATAGTATGTATTCCCATCGTTTACCAACATGTAAGACCATTTGTTAAACTTTGTTGCAATTTCTGCCATCTGCCCTCTTGTAACATTGTCAGACAAATTTTCAGGTACTGAAATACCAATAAATTTTACTAAAGCAAGCTTTAAATCCAAATCCTTATAATTTTCTTGTTCAGCATCAGCAACAATATTCAAGATTGGCATCAATGATAGGCATAATGACAATACTAAGATTACGCTTACGATTTTCTTCATATTGCACCTCCTTATATAGTTTATAATATCATCGCCACAACTTATAAAAGCTGTGGCGATACTTTTTTAATACAACATGCTATAAAAGCATTTTACTCAGTAACTGTAGTGAAAGGACCAAAAGCTATGTCTTTCGCAATGGGCATCAAAGTTCCTTCTTGCCAAAGATATGTTTTTATTCGGCTACCATCAGCCAAGTCCGCAGTAGTTGTAATTGTGTTATTTGCTGTGGCAACTGAGTTTGCACCTAATACAAATCGTGATATGCTAACACCTAAAAGAGAGCCCTCTGCACCAAATAGTGCGCTAATTACATTAGTATCACCATAAGAAACAATAGTATCATTTGTAATTGTTACGTCAACTTTAATGGTGCCATCTAAAAATTTTGTCGCAGGAATGCTTCCATAATAATAAGAAGCGTTAAACTTTAGTGTTGGATCATATATATCTAGGTATGATGTATCCAAAACATAATCATTCTTTGTTGGGCTGCCAAGCTGAGTTACAACAGTTGTTACTGCGGATTTATTTGCAGTAAGAATTTTTGTAACATTATCAAAGCTTGCATAAGTGCTATTAACATTCCACCTTACAGGGAAATAAGATTTTAAGTCTGGCGCATTTGAATTATTTGAAGTGTTTATTGCAAGTGAATATTGTTGTGTTGCGCCCACAGGTAAACGAAATGGTGTGTTTTGCACCGCTGCAGGAGAAATTGCCAATGAGTTAATGTTGTATGAATATATACTTATATCATCAATGAAAAGCCCACTGTCTACATTAGTTCCTGGGTTAGAATATGCATAACCGATAAACGAAGGGCAAGCTTGATTTAGATTACCACCAACACTCACTCCTGAAAGAAACTTTACAAAATTTTCACCATCTTTTTTAATGTATACATCTGCAGAATTGTTTGAATTATCCACTGCAACTCTAAAGGTGTACCAAGCATCTGTTTGGTATGCGTAATCAATAGTACTATTTACAAAGAAAAACTTGCCGTGAGTAGTACCAGTTGCAGGATTGCCGTCGATACCTGTATATTCAAATCCGGCGTGGAAGGTAGTTCCACCAGTAGTATTGTACCACCAGCGTGCGTTTATCTGATTTGTGTCGCCTGTAAGCTTAACTCTTTGGTCAATTACATAAACCATTCCAATAGTAATTGGAAAGTTTTGCATTACTCTATTTATAGTAGGTAAAGGGGTAGCGTAAGGCGTGCCACTATCTTGAATTTTAACAACTGATTGCCCAGAAGCAGAAGCATCAGAAACAATTCTCGCTTTTGTTCCACTTACAACATACAATCCGTTATTGTTTATGTTAATGTCAAAAGGTATACTACTTGATGTTGGAAGACTTGTACAGTTAACAGGGTTTGCAAATGCAACATAAGTAGTTGTTGTTGTAACATTGCAACTTGCATACTTTGTAGCGTCAACAGCAGAAGTTGCGGTAATAGTTGCAGTTCCTGCACTTAAAGCAGTAACCTTACCTGTAGTATCGACACTTGCAACACTTGAGTTACTTGATGTCCAATTAAATCTTTGGTCTTCCTCTACAGGATAAGCCGTTGCAGTAAGCTGTGCAGTTTGAAATGATGTTGCATCTAATGAAAGTGTTGTTTGGTTAAGCCCAACACTTGTTATTGCTGGGGGTGTTGTAATAATTTCAGATATTTTATAATAGTCAAAGTCAATTGCTACGGTCGAGTTTGCAACTCCTCTTACAAAAAGTAAACCAGTGCCTCCTGTATAGTCAAGATTGAATCCCGCGGTTGCTTTTGCGGCATAAAGTGCTTGTATTGCTGCACCCACTGTTTTAGAAGCGACAATAGATGATGAATAAGGCGTACCATTTAAGTAAAACGTAATAGCATTTGTATTAAAGTTTATCACAAGCTTAAATGTAGCAAATTGTCCATATAAAGACGTAACATTCGCTGTTGTAACACCATCATAGTAATTCCAGCTTGCGCCATTGTAAATTTTAATAGGTTTAGCAGTAGCATCCGTTGGGTTAATCATTAAGGCAATATAACTTTTCGAAGCTTTAGCTGTATTTGCAAATGGAACATAGAGTTGTATATCAGACATACCTGATTGTAATTTTACATTTGCTTCCAAGGTTATTTCATCAGTTGTAATAGGAGTTATTTTGTAAGTGCTACCCGTACCAGATCCGCCACCATATACAGTTACATTGTTTGCAGAAACAGCACTTACGGCACTTACTTTTAAAATACCGTTTGCACCACTTGTGTTTAGTGTGCCGTCGGCATTTGCTCTATAAACCTTTGCGGTACTTCCGCTAGACGCATTTGTTCTAAAATTACCTGGCTCAGCGGTTGTTACAACGGTTGGCGTTCCTAATATTGAGTAACCATCAGGGTATAATGCAATATCACTAAAGCCAAAATCCACCAATTGACTTACAGAACTACCCGCACTCACTGGAACAACAGGTATAATGCTAAAGAGCATAGCAATTAACGTAATGAGTGACAACACCTTACCAAAACTTGATTTTTTCATATTATCTCCTCTTTTCTAGTGACTTTTGCCACTAATTTTTAATAGTACTTGTTAGATATACTTAATACTGCAAAATCGCTAAATATTAGAAAATTTTAGCAACTATGCACAGTGTATTTTATAATAACATAAAATGATTTGTACACTGTTACATAAATTATAACAAGAATAAACTAAAAAGCACATTGACAAATGTGACTTTTATATGTTAAAATGTGATATGCAATGTAAGGTAATTGAAATCCGAAACCTATAGCCCAAAAGGAATGATTATAGATATGAAAATTCATCCAGAAGCAAAGTATGTTATCCCCCTAGAGAACAAAAAACTCGGTGCGCTTAACCCTTTCAATTTTGGTGAGTGGAACGTCGATAAAAATTCTCTACATAATCCGAGAATAATTGACTATTATTTAATTCACTACATAATTTCTGGAAAAGGCATCTATATCGTGAACGGCCACACTTACCAAGTGTGCGAAGGGCAGGCTTTTTTAATAAAACCTTACGAAACAGTGCTATATTATACTGATGATGACAACCCGTGGCGCTATATGTGGATAGGCTTTGACGGTAGCTTAGCAGATGATTTTGGAAAGCTCGATTATGTTTTACAGCTTGATTTTGAAATATTCGATGAAATGTTTCAAGCTTATGACTTGAAAACAACCCAAGAAGAATACTTAAGCTCCTGTCTTTTAAAGCTTTACTGCTCAATTTTTGACAAAAATAAAACCGACAATTATATAGCAAAGGTGAAAAATTACGTTAAAACTAATTATGCCAACAAAATTTCAGTTTCAGAAATTTCAAAACTAATATCCCTAGACCGTAGCTATCTTTCAAGGATTTTCAAAGAGCAAACTAGTTACACAATTCAGGAGTATATAATCAGAACACGTATGGTTAAGGCTCGACATTATATAGAAAAAGGTTATTCCGTTTCCGAGACAGCACAGCTGGTATCTTATTCTGACCAATTTGCATTTTCTACAGCTTTTAAAAAATACTATGGCATTTCGCCATCTAAGGTTGTGACAAGTGGCACACATAAATACCTAATTTGATTGTAATTTCATTTTGCTTCATTCAAAAGCAACTCTTTATTACAGTTTATCGTTTCACTTTTTATTTTCGGAGTTGATAGGCTAAATTTCGATAAATTTCGTCATATAAAAGGTCTTGGAATTATATGTATATGTCAATTGAAAAATGGTTCTTTCCTAAGTTAGTTGATTTTACCACCTAAATGTGATATAATATACAAAAATACATTTATGCGAGGAATTTCAATGGAAACTATAATTAAAATGCTTGATAGCAATCTCGAACTTAATAGTTATGAAATAATTGATGGGACGATATATTTACACGTAGAATCGATAAGACAAGGGCTACAATGCCCGTTGTGTGGGTCTATATCGACACGTGTGCACTCACATTACGAAAGAAGTTTTCAAGACTTACCAATTCAGGGCAAAAAAGTAGTAGTTATTATTAATAACTGCAAAATGTTTTGTGATAATTCGAATTGCGAAAGGACTACTTTTGCGGAGAGTTTTGCCTTCTTGAGTCATAAATCCAAGAAAACACATCGTCTTAAAGATGAAATCTTTAACGTTTCTAATAATATGAGTTCCATTGCTGCGCAAAGATTATTACGTGATGGTGTAGCTATGGTAAGCAAATCTACAATATGTTTGCTTTTAAAAAAACGAATTAATCATTGATAAAGCGGCTGTAACTATGGTGTGCGTTGATGATTTTGCTCTTAAGAAGCGTGAAAAATATGGAACTGTTATGATTGATATTGCAACTGGCAATGTAGTTGATCTGTTAGAGTCGAGAGATTATGAAGATGTTGAAAAGTGGTTTAAAAGCTTTCCTAACATACAAGTGTTCAGTCGTGACGGTTCTATTACATATGCAAAGGCTATGCGTTACAGTCATCCTAAAGCAGTACAAATCAGTGATAGATTCCACTTGTTGAAAAATCTTACGGATTATTGCAAGGATTATATTAAAAGGACTATTAGAAACAAGATTGAAATTCAATCAACTAAAGAAACTACTACAAATAATATTGCCGTTAAAGCTAAATACGAATATGATACAACTTGGGATTTGATTACTGACGTTAAGAAACTAAGGAGTGAAGGTCATACCATTGAGCAAATATCTGCCTCGTTAGGCTTAGGCAATAAAACTGTTATCAAATATTCTAAAGTTCACGATTGCGAAAAAGAGAAATATATCACAAAATCAACATTAGCAATAAAAAGCGAGACCATACGCCATAATAAGGAAACCTTAATGCAGGAAGCTAAAGATCTTGATAGAAAAGGATTTTCTATGCGGAAAATCGCTGATAAAATGAGTCTTGATAGGCGTACAGTTAAAAAATATATTGAGTCAAATGGTACATATACACACGCTGCAACAGGTAACACCAGAAGTAGTAAGCTGTCGAAGTTCGAGGAATATATAATTTCAATGTATTCCAATGGTGCAAAAGGCACTATGATAGTTGATGTGCTTAAGAAAGAAGGTTACACCGGTTCTGATTCTTTGGTGAGACATTATATTAGTAAAATCAATCAAAAAATAGTATCGGTAGATAATATAAATACTGAACAGGTAAGCCGCAAGCATCTAATTTCATTGTTATATAAGGAAATTGATAAAGTGAAAGCTATTACAATGAAACAATTAAAAATAATTCTTGAGTCGCATCCCCATCTTGTAACTATTTATGATGTTTCAAGAAAATTCAAGGAACTACTATTTAATGAGAACGTAGATGAATTAAACGAGTGGATGAAGCAAACGTCGGCATTAAATATTCCAGAGTTGAATAGCTTTGTTAACGGTATTTGTAGAGATATTGAAGCTGTAAGAAATGCAATTATTTATAAATATAGCAACGGATTAGCTGAAGGCACGGTTAATAAAATTAAAGTAATCAAACGAATTATGTATGGAAGATGTGGATTTGACTTACTTAAACGAAAAGTACTGTATGCTAATTTCAATTAACTTAGGAAAGAACCTGAAAAATGGCACCCCCCAGTGGACCGTTTTTAGGGTTCTTTCCTAAGTTAGTTGATTTTTCCGCATAAATGTGATATAATGTAATCAAATTATATTACATTTATGTGAGGGATTACATTGGAAACTTTAATAAAAATGCTTGACAGTAACTTAAGATTAAATAGCTATGAAATAATAGATAAAATAATATATTTGCATGTGGAATCAACAAAACAAGGATTGCAATGCCCATTATGTGGCGCAATATCAATGCGTGTGCAATCGCACTATGAACGAAGTTTTCAAGATCTGCCAATTCAAGGCAAGAAAGTAGTAGTTATTATTGATAATTGAAAAATGTTTTGTGATAATCCCATATGTGAGAGGACAACTTTTGCTGAAAGTTTTGCTTTTATTGGTCATAAGTCTAAAAAAACAAATCGACTTCAAGACGAAATATTTAGTGTTTCTAATAATATGAGTTCCGTTGCAGCCCAAAGATTATTACGCAATGGTGTAGCTAATGTAAGCAAATCTACAATATGTTTACTTTTAAAAAAACGAAATAATCATTGATAAAGCGGCTATAACTATGGTGTGTGTTGATGATTTTGCTCTTAAAAAGCGTGAAAGATACGGAACTGTCATGGTTAATATTGAAACCGGCAAGGTAGTTGATATATTAGAATCAAGGGATTATGATGATGTTGAAAAATGGTTTGAAAGCTTTCCTAACATACAAGTATTCAGCCGTGACGGCTCTATTACATATGCGAAGGCTATGCGTGACAGCCATCCTAAAGCAGTACAAATCAGTGATAGGTTCCATTTGCTTAAAAATCTTACAGATTATTGTAAAGACTATATTAAAAGAACAGTTAAAAACAAGATTGAAATTGAATCCACTGGGGAAACTGTAATTATTGATAATATTGAGTGCAAAGCTAAATATCAATATGAGACAACTTGGGATTTGATCACTGATGTTAAGAAACTGAGGAGCGAGGGTCATACAATTGAGCAAATATCTGCCTCATTAGGATTGGGTAATAAAACAATTATTAAATATTCGAAGGTTCAGGATTGTGATAAAGAAAAATATATTATGAAATCAACTCCATCAATAAAAAGGGAAACGATAAAGCGTAATAAAGAAGCTCTTATGAATGAAGCAAAAGCTTATGATGAAAAAGGCTATTCCCTATGTAAAATCGCTAGTGAAATGAGTATAAATCGGAGGACTGTGAAAAAATATCTTGCAGCAGATGGTACATATACCATGCTTCGTCTGGAGTTACAAGGTCAGGCAAACTATCGCCGTTCAAAGAACGCATAATTCAAATGTATTCTACTGGAATAAAATGCACTGAAATATTCGTGGAACTTAAAAAACATGGATATGATGGCTCAGAGTCTCTAATCAGAAATTTCACCAGTAAGATCAATCATCAAGTAATCAAGATAGATAATTCAAAAACTGAACAAATAAAGCGCAAACATTTAATTTCCATTTTATATAAAGATATCGACAAAGTAAAATCAATTACAGACAAACAATTAAATAAAGTTTTCGAAAAATATCCTGAACTTGTAATAATCTATGAAGTTTCGAAAAAATTCAAAGAATTACTAATGGGACAGAAAATTGATATGTTAAATAACTGGATAATAAATATTTTAGCATTAGGTATTCCGGAACTAACCAGCTTTATAAATGGTATAAACAGGGATATTGAAGCAGTTAGAAATGCAATTATATATAAGTATAGTAATGGCTTGGCTGAAGGGACGGTCAATAAAATCAAAGTAATCAAACGAATTATGTATGGTAGGTGCGGATTTGATTTGCTTAAGCGGAAGGTTTTATATGTCAATTTCAACTAACGTAGGAAAGGAGCACTTCCATTGTAACATTTACACACATCATCTAAAATCTTCGCCCCTCTTTTTTTAATTATTATATGCTATTAATATACAACAAAAACTATATAGAAATTCAAACTTTGACACATTAATCTATTTTGCATTGTATTATGTCGAAAAATATAATATAATATCTTCATAGTACAGTTGTTAGAATAGGTGAGATTTATGAATAAGAAAAAGGTTACTCGGATACCTCCAAAATTCATGCCTCTTAAGAAAACGAAAGTTGCTATTTATTGTAGGGTAAGCACAAACCACCCTGCTCAATTGGAAAGTCTGTCTGCACAAGTTGATTATTTCAAGAACATGGTGGAAACCACCTGGAGTTGGGAACTGGCAGGTGTGTATGCTGATGTATGCTCAGGCAAAAATAATATCCGTTCTGAACTGCAAAGAATGATTATGGACTGTCACGAGAAAGGAATAAACTTAGTTGTGATGAAGTCAATCAGCCGACTTGGTCGCAATACGGTAGAAGTGCTGAAACTGATAAGACAATTACGTTCACTCGATGTTGATATACATTTCGACACCGAGAACATCAACATATCAGACCGTACTAATGACGTTATGATTTCGGTGATAGAGGCAATTGCTCAGGCAGAAAGTGCGTCCAGAAGCCAAAATATAAAAATGGGTATAGTAAACCAACTGTCAGGTGGCACCTCAAAGCTATATGATAAACCCTGCTATGGATATCGCACTAATGCTAAAGGAAAGCAAGTTATAGATAAAAAGCAAAAATCTGTGGTGCAGAAAATTTTCGAGTTGTATCTGAGCGGATATAGTATACTCGGCATAATACGCTATCTTGAGGAGAAGAAAATAGCTTCGCCATCTGTGAAGCCGAAATGGTCAAAACGTTCTGTGGAGTTATTGCTTTCCAATGAGAAGTACATAGGCAAT
>Ga0247840_10001788_pt1 | contig 40382 bp, 43 predicted proteins | sample LaCruzMarch2015__FD_192404 | JGI IMG/M metagenome (GOLD analysis project Ga0247840, IMG submission 192404) | Freshwater microbial communities from meromictic Lake La Cruz, Castile-La Mancha, Spain - LaCruzMarch2015_17m | ecosystem: Environmental > Aquatic > Freshwater > Lake | place: Spain... | reverse complement strand
AACCGTCGACAATCACGTTGGCAACGTGATGCTCTACCAACTGAGCTACACCCGCGGTAGAAAGGGTGGCTAGTATGCGAATACAAAAATCCTTTGCAAGCCGGAATTTTAAAAATTGCCACGCTTTCCATTGCACGCGACGGCTTGTCCGTGTTTCCCTTTGAGTATGATTACGCGGGAAAAATGGGAAAAGCTGTATGAGCGGATGGCCGCCTTACAAATCCGTGAGGAAGACCTGACGGAAAACTTCATTCGCGGCTCCGGTTCCGGCGGGCAGAAGATCAATAAAACCTCCTCCTGCGTACAGTTGCGACATGCGCCGTCCGGCGTTGAAATCAAGTGCCAGTCTTCGCGATTGCAGGGCACGAACCGCTTTTTCGCCCGGCGCGACCTATGCGATAAGCTGGAAGAACGGAAGCTCGGCGCACAAAGCAAGCGGCAGCAGGAGCAGGAAAAAATCCGCCGCCAGAAACGGCGCCGCTCGCGCCGGGCCCAGAACAAAATGCTCGAAGGTAAACACAAACAATCCGACAAAAAGGCGCTGCGCCGCTCAGTGAAAGATGATTAGCAACTTGTAGGACACGCTTCCCGTATTCGGGAGCGTGTGCTGAACACAGGCTCTCCGAGTACAGAGAAGCCTGTCCTACAAAAAAGGAAAAATGAAAACAGAAGCCAAGCTGCATAAGCTGGAAGAAATTTTACGTGCGCTGGGAAAAACCGTGGTCGCTTTTTCCGGCGGCGCAGACAGCACCTTTCTGACTGCGACCGCCAAACGCGTACTGGGCGATAGCGTGCTGGCCGTTACGGCAATTTCCGCCACGCTGACCGACGAGGAAAGAGCGGAGACCGTAAATTTGGCGGAAAAAATCGGCGTCACACACGTTCTGCTCGAAACCGACGAGTTCAACGACACGCTTTTTACCGGTAATTCAGCCGAACGGTGTTATTTCTGCAAAAAAATCCGCTTTGAAGCGCTGGTTAAATGGGCCGCCGCACGCGGCTATTCATGGATTGTCGAAGGCAGTAACGTGGATGACGACCAAGACTACCGGCCCGGAAGTCGCGCCGTCGCGGAATTGCCGTCCGTGCGCAGTCCGCTTAAACAAGCCGGGCTGACCAAGGCGGAAATCCGCGAAGTTTCTAAACAGCGGAACCTGCCGACGTGGGAAAAGCCGAGCGCCGCCTGCCTTGCCTCGCGCATCGAATACGGACTGCCGCTGACGCCGGAACGGCTTAAACAGGTTGAAGAGGCCGAAAAATTTATCCGCCCACGCTGCAAAGGACAACTCCGTTTGCGGCACCACGGAACTTTGGCGCGAATCGAAGTCGAGCCGGAGTGGATTTCCAGACTGGCGGAGCCGGAAACGGCGCAGTTGATTTCGGAAAAGCTGAAATCGCTGGGCTTCCACCATGTCGCGCTGGATCTTTCCGGCTACCGGATGGGAAGTTTAAATCAGGATTTTAAATGAAACCGAAACTGTTCGAAGAAATGGGCTTTGCAAAAATCGACCAGCATCGCGCGGAACGGTGCGGATCGCCGGAAGCGGTCTTCTGCGAAGGTAAAACAGCTACGCAGGTGGCACAGATTGTCGAGCGGATGAATCAGGGTGCGTACAACATTCTGGCGACGCGGGCGGACGCGGAAATGTTTGCGGCGGTAAAAAAACTGGTCCCGGAAGCGGAATACCATGAAACCGCCAAGCTGATTATCGTCCGCAAAGAAAAGCTGACGCCAGATTCCGACCGTTTCATTCTCGTGCTGACTGCCGGAACGAGCGACATTCCCGTCGCCGAAGAAGCCGCGCTGACAGCAGAGCTGATGGGTCACCGCGTCGAACGTGTATTTGATGTCGGCGTTGCCGGAATTCACCGCCTTTTTGCGCAGGAAGAAAAAATCCGCAGCGCCAATGTGATTATCGTCGCCGCCGGAATGGAAGGCGCGCTCGCCAGCGTGGTCGGCGGACTGGTGAATAAGCCGGTGATCGCGTTGCCAACGAGCGTCGGTTACGGCGCAAGCTTTGAAGGACTGGCCGCGCTGCTCGGAATGCTGAACAGCTGCGCCGCCGGCATCGCCGTGGTGAACATCGATAATGGATTCGGCGCGGGCCGCCTCGCCGGAATGATCAATTCAATGAGGTGATTTTATGAAGGCGATTTATCTAAGCGGATTTTCCGGGGTCAGCGGCAACATGTTCGTCGGTGCGTTGCTGGACGCGGGACTTTCCGAAGAGTCTTTCCGGAACATGGTGAGCGCCCTGCCCGTTTCCGGCCATCAACTTAAAATAGAAAAAGTCGTGAAGCGCGGAATCAGCGCGACGCATTTTGATGTGGAGCTTGATCATGCCGGACAGCAGCCGCATCGCCATCTCGCCGACATTATCAAAAATATCGAAGCCGCCAAACTCAGCGATTCAGTGAAAGCGCGCAGCATTGCCGTTTTTACGAAACTTGCTGAAGCAGAAGCCAAGGTACACGGCACAACGATAGAACAGGTTCATTTTCACGAAGTCGGCGGCGTGGACGCCATCATCGATATCGTCGGAACGGTCTTTGGCCTCGAAGTGCTCGGCATCGAAAAAGTTTACGCCGGAAACCTGCGTACCGGACACGGCGTCATCCAATGCGCACACGGTTCAATGCCGGTTCCGGCTCCGGCGACGGCCGAGCTTTTAAACGGCATTCCGTATACACAGGGCGACATAGAAAAAGAACTGCTGACACCGACCGGAGCCGCGCTGCTGGCTGTTTTGTGTGACGGATTCGGCGACCGGCCCGCCGGTTTCGTTTCAGAACGAACTGCGTACGGCGCAGGCGGCCGAGATCTTGATATTCCCAACGTTCTGCGCGCAGAGGTTGGTTTCATACCGGAAGGCGCGGGCGAATTGCTGGTGCTGGAAACGAATATCGACGACAGCAATCCGCAGATCTTCGATTATGTGATGGAGCGGCTCTTCAAAGCCGGCGCGCTCGATGTCTGGCTGACGCCGGTTCAGATGAAAAAGAACCGCCCGGCCGTGACGCTTTCCGTGCTCGCGCCGGTTAAGCTTCAGGAAAAAGTAGAGGAAATTATTTTCACCGAAACCACGACCATTGGTATTCGCCGGTATCCGGTGCAGCGTACCGCCGCCGAACGCCGCGAAGAAACGGTTGGCACGCCGTGGGGTTCCGTGCGGGTGAAGATCAGCACGATCAGCGGTAAGGTTTGCACTGCAACACCGGAATACGATGATTGCCGCAAGCTGGCCGAGAGCTGCCGCGTGCCGCTCAAAGAGATTTTGTCGGCGGCCCGCGCGGCGGCGCAAAGCCGTTGATTTCTGAGAGGGAATCCACTACGTTCTGCGCCGGAGCGAATCCAAATGGCGGAAACTTCCAGAAAACGGCCGTGGCGGCGGGATCGACCGGTTCCTAATCCGTACCGCGACACGCTAAGCCAGGAGATCGGTTACAAAGTCGATTCCCGGACGGCCGGGTGTTTTATGATAGCTCTTGCCGGCGGCGTTTTAATGCTGCTCGGCGTCGCCTTTGTTATCTACTGGATCCTGAGCTGAAGAGATTGAACGTTTCTTATTCTTCTTCAGCGCCGGAGCGTTTCATGCGTTTGCGCTCGTTGTCGGTGAGGTAGCGCTTGCGTAAACGGACGTGGTTCGGCGTCACCTCAACGAGCTCGTCCTCTTTGATGTATTCGAGCGCTTCTTCGAGGCTCTGTTTCTGTGCCGGGGCAATTTTCATGGCGCGGTCGGAACCGGATGCGCGCATGTTGGTGAGCTGCTTGGCTTTCTGGACGTTGACGAGCAGATCTTTGTCGAGGCAATGCTCGCCGACAATCATGCCTTCATAGCATTCTTCGCCCGGATCGATGAAAAAGATGCCGCGCTGTTGCAGACCGTCGATCGCAAATGCAACGGAGCCTCCGTTACCCATGCTGATCAGAACCCCGTTGTTGCGGTGGTTGATTTCGCCGGTAAACGGTGCGTAATGCAGGAATCGATGGTTGATGATCCCCTCGCCCGCCGTGGCCGTCATCATCTTGCCGCGCAACCCGATCAATCCGCGCGTGGGAATGTGGAAGGTCATGTTTTTGCGCAGCCCGAGTTGATCCATGCGAATCATTTCGCCGCGGCGCTGACCGATCAGCTCAATGGCTTTGCCGGCGTATTCATCCGGAACATCCACAGTCAGAATTTCGATAGGCTCTTCTTTAACGCCATGATGGGTGCGGAAAATAACGCGCGGCTGAGCAACGGTCAGCTCGAAACCTTCGCGGCGCATGGTTTCGATGAGAATAGAAAGATGCAGCACGCCGCGGCCGCTGACGATAAAGGCGTCGCCGCCGGGTTCTTCGACGCGCAACGCTACATCGCGCTCGGTCTCTTTAAGCAGACGGTCACGGATGTGACGGCTGGTGACGTATTTTCCGTCTTTGCCGAAAAATGGTGAATCGTTAACGCGGAAGGCCATAGACAGCGTTGGTTCGTCGAGCGCAATCAGCGGCAGCGCTTCGGGATATTCCACATGTGCGATGGTGTCACCGATGTCGATATCCACGATACCGGAGATCGCGCAGAGGTCGCCGCACGGAATGCTGGCGGTCTTAACGCGGCCGAGGCCTTCAAAAGTTTGCAGCTCTTTGAGCTGAACATTCCGCACAGAACCGTCGCGTTTGATAATGCAAACGGGAGTTTTCAGATCGAGCGTACCACGATAAACGCGACCGATGCCGATCCGGCCGACGTAATCAGAATAATCGAGCGTTGTCGCTTGCATCTGAACCGGGCCTTCTTTGATCGGCGGGCCGGGAATGTGTTTAATGATAGCATCCATCAGCGGCTTGATGGAGTCGCGCGGATCGTTCAGATCGGTGACGGCCCAGCCGTCGCGCCCGCTGGCGTAGATCACCGGGAAATCGAGCTGGTCGTCATTCGCTTCGAGTTCGGCGAAAAGATCGAAAACCATGTTGTGAACTTCATCACAGCGCGCGTCCGGCTTATCGACCTTATTAATAACTACAACCGGTTTCAAATTCAGCTCGAGCGCCTTATCCAGAACGAAGCGGGTTTGCGGCATCGGACCTTCGGCCGCATCCACCAGCAACAGAACGCCGTCGGCGAGGTTGAGTACGCGCTCGACCTGTCCGCCGAAATCGCTATGGCCGGGGGTGTCGATCACGTTGATCTTCACGCCGTTGTAAACAATACTGATGTTCTTGGAGAGAATGGTGATGCCGCGTTCGCGTTCGAGGTCGTTGCTGTCGAGCAGGCAGGTTTGGAACGCCTCATTGTCGCGCAGAATATGCGCCTGTTTGATGATCTGGTCGACCAATGTGGTTTTGCCGTGGTCGACGTGAGCGATGATCGCCACATTGCGTATTTTCTCGTTCTTCATAAGGGCTCCGGACATAAGGGCGGACAATTTACGCACCTGCCGGGAAAAAGCAACCCCGCCGGTGTTAAATCTGCGTTGCCAGAAGATTCCTGATTGCCGGAAAGATATAGATCAGAAAATGTGACAGGCGGGGCCGCCGTTCTTTTCGAAGTAACGCTGGTGATATTCCTCAGCGCGATAGAACGGTTCGGCGGGCAGAAGCTGCGTGGCAATTGGCTTTTTATATTTTCCGCTTTTATCGAGCGCGGCCTTCGAAGCTTCAGCGGCGGCCTTTTGTTCCGGTGAGTGATAAAAGATGGCGGAACGGTATTGCGTGCCAACGTCCGGCCCCTGCCGGTCGCGCTGCGTTGGATCGTGCATTCGCCAGAAAAACTCCACCAGTTTTTCGTAGGACACCTTCGTTGGATCAAAAGTAATCTCGATGGCCTCGGCGTGGCCGGTGGCGTCGGTGCAGACCTCCTTATACGTCGGATCGGCGGTTACGCCGCCGGTATAGCCGACCTGCGTATCAATCACGCCGGACACTTGGCGGAATGCGGACTCAACACCCCAGAAACATCCGGCGGCAAAGGTCGCTTTTTCAGTTTTCATAACCTCCTCTGCCGCCGCAGCAAATCCGGCGAACAATATACAAAGCAGCAGGAGCTTCATGGCGGGCCTACTTTAACGCGGCAAGAGCGGCGTCGCAGTTCGGCTCTTGCGCAATCTCCGGAACCTGCTCGGTGTAAATCACATGGCCGGTTTCGTTGATGACAACCACGGCTCGCGAAAGCAATCCGGCCAGCGGCCCCCCGGCGATGGTTACGCCGTAATGCTCGCCGAATGCAGAGCGGAACGCGGATGCCGTGACCACATTTTTAATGCCTTCAGCTGCGCAGAACCGGCTTTGTGCAAAAGGCAGATCCATCGAAATGCAAAGAACGACTGTATTTTTCAGCGCAGCGGCCTTTTCATTGAATTTGCGGACAGACATGGCGCAAACGCCGGTGCCAATGCTCGGGAAAATATTCAGAACAAGCCGCTTTCCTTTATAGTCAGACAATACGGTTTCTGAAAGATCCTGCTTAACCAGTGTAAAATCCAGAGCGGCACTTCCCTTGGCAGGCAACTCTCCTGCTGTTTGTACCGGCGCGCCTTTGAACGTAATCGTTGCCATAAGATTCTCCTTTATTTAGATAAGCCACTGCTGTGGATTTATACAAAGAGGGTTGCTTTTGCAAGCCGCAACCCGTTCAATGTGCGCCTTGTAAAAGGATTATGAAATGAATACTTCCGCTCAGAAGAGAATTATAGCCATTGTCGGCCGCCCGAATATCGGGAAATCGGCGCTATTTAACCGAATTGTCGGCCGCCGCGTCTCCATAGTGCATGAAGAATGCGGCGTAACGCGCGACCGGGTGGTCTGTGAGGCCGAATGGAACGGGCAGTATTTCGATGTGATCGACACGGGTGGCTTAGGAACCATGGATTCCGGTTCAGCGCACGACATTATTATGGACAACACGCACAAGCAGGTTGCGGTAGCTATTGAAGATGCGGCCGCGATTATTTTTGTTGTGGATATTACCACCGGTCGCGTTCCCATGGATGAAGAAGTGGCCCGGCTGCTTCACCGCGCCGACCGGCCTGTATTTATTGCCGCAAATAAAGCCGATACTCCCGCCCGTGACGAACAGGCGCCGGAGTTTGAAAAACTCGGATTTCCGGTTTTTCCCGTTTCTGCACTCCACAACCGAGGCATCGATTTACTGTTACAGACCGCTGTGGCGAAACTTCCTGAAGCTCCGCCGAGAGAAAAACACACCCCGCTTCGCGTGGCGGTGGTGGGTCGTCCTAATTCAGGTAAGTCATCTTATATCAACAGGTTGCTTAATAGCGAACGCGTCATAGTCTCTGAAATTCCGGGAACTACGCGCGACAGCATCGAGATACCTTTTGCAATCGGAAGCGGTCCGCACGCCAAACACTATCTGCTAATCGATACGGCAGGTATCAATCGTCGTAATCGTCGGTCGGGAGCCGTTGAACACTACAGTAATCTGCGGGCCGAAGAGAGCGTCGAAAATGCCGACGTCGTTGTTTTGCTGATGGATGCCACCGAAGGTCCAAAGCTTCAGGATAAAAAGTTAGCTGCAAAAATTATTGAAGCCAAAAAAGGGTGTATTTTAGCTGTAAACAAGTGGGATCTAGCTGAAGACGAAGCGGTTACACAGACAAAATACGAGCCGGCGTTACGCAAAGAAATGCCGTTTCTCGACTTTGCCCCGCTCCTTTTTATTTCGGCCAAATCAGGATACAATATCCGGCGAAGCGTGGACATGGTCGACTACATCGCCGATCAGGTGCAGCTCAAGCTGTCCACAGGTGTGCTGAACCGGATTCTGCAGGACGCCGTACAGAAAAATCCGCCACCAAGCGTCAATGGTCGTCCGCTTAAGATCTATTACGCCACACAAGCCGGAATAAAGCCAGTACGTGTTAAGTTGTTTGTAAATAACACATTACGAGCAACGTCATCGTATAAGCGTTATCTTGACCACGAAATCCGCAAGGCCTTCGGACTCGAAGGCGCGCCGATCGAACTGAAATTTGTTCCCCGCCCCCGCCCGGACATTGAAGAAAAAAGGAAACGGCAGGCATAAGCGGGTGCGCCTATCCGTGATTGCGTGCGGCCTTGATCCATACCGATAGAATAGAGATATCGGCAGGGTTAACGCCGGAAATACGCGAAGCCTGACCAAGATTTCCTGGACGTAACTTTTTCAGTTTTTCGCGGGATTCAAACCGGAGCGCAGAGATAGTATCATAATCCAGGTTGACGGGAATCTGCTGTTTTTCTAAAGACTGAAAATCAACAATACGCCCCCGTTCACGTTTGATGTAGCCTTCATATTTTATAGCGATTTCGACCTGCTCGACCGCTTCCGGCGAGAGATCCGGCTTTTCGCCCGGCAGTCCGGCGTAATGACCGTCTTGGCGGCAGAGAAGTTGCGCCAGAGAGACTCCGGCGAAAAACTTTTTCTTTAGCCGCTCGATCTCACCATCAATTTGAGCCTGCATCTGTTCGGTTACCGCCAGATCCTCGCTGGAAACAATCCCCAGCTCCTTGGCCCGGTCGTGCAATCGAAACCAGACATTGTCCTGCCGGAGCGTCAGCCGGTGTTCGGCGCGCGAAGTAAACATCCGGTATGGCTCATCAGTGCCTTTCAGAACCAGGTCATCAATCAAAACGCCAATATAGGCTTCATCACGGCCTAAAATAAACTCCGGAAGGCCCAAAACTTTGCGTGCGGCGTTGACTCCGGCTACAAATCCCTGTCCGGCCGCCTCTTCATAGCCGGTGGTTCCGTTGATTTGGCCTGCAAAGTAAAGATTTTCGACTGTTTTGGTCTCCAGCGTATGAAAAAGCTGTGTCGGTGGCGCGTAGTCATACTCGATGGCGTATGCCGGCCGGATAAAAACCGCATTTTCCAATCCATGAATAGAATGGATCATTTCCAGCTGAATATCCTCCGGCAGACTATTGGAGGTGCCGTTGGGATAAATGCGCACATTATTGCGGCCTTCGGGCTCAATAAAGATGTGATGTGAGGTTCGCTGCGGGAATTTAACGATCTTATCTTCAATCGACGGACAGTAGCGGACGCCGGTTCCTTCCACCAAACCGCCATATAAGGAGCTTTTCCCCAGATTATCTGCGATGATTTGATGGGTTTTTTCATTGGTGTGAGTTAGCCAACATGGTATTTGAGCCGTTCCCGGCGCCCACGGGCGCAAGTCTGTTCCACGTGGAACGAGCTGGTTTTTGTTTACCGGCTGTTCCACGTGGAACGGACTCGAATCTCGCCGTGCAGCGCGCGAGAAAAACGGTGGCGGCTCATCACCAGGCTGAATCGTCATCTTCGAATAATCGATGCTGTCTTTATGGAGCCGCGGCGGCGTTCCCGTTTTCATTCGACCCAGCTCAAACCCAAGATTTTTTAGCGAAGTAGAAATATCATCAACAGACCGTTCGCCCCAGCGACCTTCTTGAATGATGGTTTGCCCGATCATTACGCGACCGCGCATAAACGTTCCGGCAGTCAGCACAACAGACTTACCGGAAACCTTTTCTCCGGACTCCAAAATGACGCCGCGTAACCGTCCAGCTTCTGTCCAGATGCCCGCAACAACAGCTTCCCATATCGAAATATTTTTTTGCAGAGCCAGCACGGCCTGAAGACGGGCGGGGTAGAGGTCTTTATCACACTGGGCGCGAAACGCCTGAACCGCCGGACCCTTGCGAGTATTGAGTGTTCGAAACTGAATGCCGGTATAATCGGTATTGCGCGCCTGTTCTCCGCCCAAAGCATCTAACTCGCACGTAATGTGAGATTTGGCAATCCCGCCAATCGACGGATTACACGACATGCGTCCGATAAATCTCTTATCTATACTTAAAATAAGCGTGCTGGCACCCAGCCTTGCGGAGGCCAGCGCCGCCTCGCATCCGGCATGTCCGCCGCCGACAATGAGCACGTCATATGAAGTTTGTTTCATAAAGCAGTTAATGATGGAGCGGTGGAAAAATAAAACCAGATTTTTTTTCAGCAACCAATACGGCGAAACTGTTATATTCTTCCGGCATGACAAACATACTCAATCAAATCCCAGAACATGCGCCGCAAGAACTGGTTACCGTATTGCTTTCAGCAAAGAATGTGCGTATCGAACGGATTGTTTCCTTCGGGCAGGTTTCGCCGGAAGGCTTCTGGTATGATCAGGCCGAGAATGAGTGGGTATTTTTGTTAGAAGGGTCGGCGCAGGTTCAGCTTGCTGACCAACTGGTGAAGCTGGCGGCGGGGGATTACTTAAATATTCCAGCCGGAACCAGACATCGCGTGCAAAAAACAGCGACTGACGGTCGAACGGTGTGGTTAGCCGTTTTTTACACGTAAAAACTCCGGAATCCGCTAGGTAAAGTTTTGCCGGGCTCAGCCCCGTGCGGTTTTGTCGGTGTGGGCTTTAATTTGAAGCTCGATGTCGTGTTCGTAGAGCGCATTGAAAACATCACTGAGGTCTCCGTCCATCACCCGGTCGAGCTTGTAGAGCGTCAGATTTATGCGGTGGTCGGTCAGCCGGTTTTGCGGATAGTTATAGGTGCGTATTTTCTCGCTACGGTCACCCGATCCGACTTGTGAGCGCCGCGCAGCCGATTGTTCCGCTTCGATTTGTTGCTGCCGCGCTTCGTAAAGTTTGGAGCGCAGGACTCTCATGGCCTTAGCTTTATTTTTATGCTGTGAACGCTCGTCTTGGCACTGAACGACCACGCCGGTTGGAATGTGCGTAATCCGGATAGCGGAGTCGGTCGTGTTAACATGCTGTCCGCCCGATCCGCTGGAACGGTAAGTATCGATTCGAAGGTCTTCATTTTTAATTTCAATATCTACTTCTTCAGCTTCAGCCAGCACGGCAACTGTCGCGGCGGAGGTATGAATGCGGCCCTGGGTTTCGGTGGCGGGAACGCGCTGTACACGATGAGTGCCGCTTTCGTACTTCAGTTTCTTATAAACCATCTCGCCCTCGACAGAGAAAACGACTTCTTTATATCCTCCAGATTCAGAAGGACTTACATCTAATACTGAAACTTTAAACCCATTGCTTTCCGCGTAACGGCTGTACATTCGATAAAGGTCGCCGGCGAAAATAGCGGCTTCATCGCCACCGGTGCCGGCGCGAATTTCCATAATGACATTTTTAGAGTCGGAAGGATCTGGCGGAATCAGAGCCACCTTCACCGCTTTTTCAGCTTCGGGTAATTGCGCCGTTACCTCCGCCAGCTCTGTTTCGGCCATTTCGCGTAATTCGGGATCGATCGTTACGTCGGCAAGCAGGGTGCGGTTTTCTTCGGCGGCATCCTGCAGTTTCAGAAAACCTTCTGCCGCATCAGCGACTTTTTTCTGATGCGAATAATCGTGCATTAACGCCTGCATTTTCTGGGGATTGGCAGCAACGCCCGGCGCTGACATTTCCGTTTCGAGTCCAGAGATGCGGCGGCGCAGGTTTTCCAGATAGGCTTTATCAATCATGGCGAGACACAAAAAGGCCGGGCTCCGAAAACAGAGTCCGGCCTGAAACGCGCACCGTTACTTGCCGTAGCGCTTGCGGAAGCGGTCAACGCGACCTTCCGTATCGACGAGCTTGGACGTTCCGGTGAAGAACGGGTGGCAGGCGGAGCAGAGGGTCACGTGCATCTTCTTAACGGTCGAGCGGGTCTTCATCAGGCTGCCGCAGGCGCACGAAATTTCTGCATCAGTATATTCGGGATGGATTTCTTTTTTCATTTTTAACCTAGTCCTTGCTAAAAGAGCGGGCCTTTTAATCATAACGGACTCCGCGGCGCAAGCCCTTTTTACCGGCACTTATAATAGACCTCGCCGCCGCGCACCTCTTGTTGCAGTCGGGAATCCGCCAGCAACGGAACGATAGAGGCCGGTTCTACGCCGAAATTCACGGCCAATTGGGCGGCGGTGACTGGATGGCGGCGGATTAGATCAACCAAGGTCTCAATGGTTAATCCGGAGCCGGACCGCGGCGCGGCAGAAAACGAAGCCACCACTTCCGCGCGCGGCGTAAAGAGTTCGCGTAATGCCTCCAGCCGTTCTTTGGTGACCGGCTTTACCAGCGCCTCGGCAGGAGGGCGGATCGCCGTATTCAGATGGATTTTCTCCGGGCGGATTCCGGCCGCAGCCAAAGCAATTTTTTGAACCTGCTCCTGGGCGGCATTAATACCGTCCATTAAAAAAACTTCCAGCCACAGTTCGCCGGCGAAAACGTTGCGAAATTCGCGCTGTCCTGCCAGCAGCTGATCAAATGTCAGCCCGGCGGCGGGACGGTTTATTTTTTTAAACGAAACATCGTCCCACGCGCTCAGACTGATTTTCACGACATCGGCTTTAAGCAGTTCGTCACGCACCGCAATGCGATAGAGCAGGGTGCCGTTTGAAAGAACGATGACCGGAATTTTGGTTCGCTCTTTAATGAAATTAATTAACTCGCCGAGGCGGGAATAAAGGGTTGGCTCGCCGGAGCCGGCGAACGTAATGCAATCGGCCCGGCCGTCTTCCTTCAGCCAGCGCTCAATTTCGGCGCAGACGTCTGCAAACGGCACAAACTCTTCGCGCTCGGTAACCAGCCGTGTGGTACAGCCGCACTGGCAGAACACACAGTCGAATGAACAGGTTTTAAATGGCGTCACATCGATGCCGAGCGAGCGCCCCAAGCGCCGCGACGGTACCGGTCCGAAGAGATATTTATAAGAAGAGGACATATTTTATTCCGCGGGGTCGGGGATTGCGGTCTCGCGACCGGTTCGCCGGTCGGGGCGGTTTCCGGTAATTTCCGGAACGGTTCCGCCGGAACGAATGACCATGATCGCGTCGCCGATTTTCAAATCCATTGCGCGGATATGCTCCAGGCCGTGAAGCGTTGCGCTCCGAACGGTCGCGCCCTGAATTTCGACCGGCTCAAACCGGGCGACCGGTGTCAGCTTGCCGGTGGTGCCACGCGACCAATCAACGGCCAGCAGTTTGGTTTGAATGGGCGTTTCTTCATACTTGCGAGCAATGGCGCTGCGCGGATGGTGCGCTGTTGCGCCCAGACGGTCACGAACCGCAAAATCATTCACCTTGATGACGATGCCGTCTGTCATAAAAGACGACTCCGGCCGCCGCCGGTTCAGGTTTTCTACTGCCGCAAGCACTTCCATGGCCGGAACAGTAACACTTTCGACAACCGGAAGTCCTGTTTTTTTCATCACAGCAAGCGCTTCGGTATGTGTGGCCGGCACATTTTCTGTCGCCAGCAGTTCGAAACATTGGAACTTCAGGCCGCGGCGGGCGATTTCCGCATAGTCGGCAAGCATCAGCGTTCCGGAGGCGATGTTGCGCGGGTTTTTGAGTGGATCCAGACCGGATTCCGCGCGCCGCCGGTTTAGCGAGTCAAAAGCGGGCCGGGGCAACAGAACTTCACCGCGCACATCGAGTTGAGCCGGAGCATCATAGAGCCGGGCCGGTGCGGCACCGGAGGCGAGCATGGCGGGTGTTACGTCCACGCCGGCTTTTCCATCGCCGCGGGTAATGGCCTGCACCAGAAGGCCATTGCGGTAACGCAGTACGACAGTCAATCCGTCGAGTTTTGGTTCGATGCAATAAAGCAAATTGGTTCCGGCCTGCTGGAGAAAGCGATTAACCGCGTCATCGGAATAAACTTTATCCAGACTCAACACCGGCGCGGCGTGTGTTACGCGGCGGGCGGATTCTTCGATCGGCGCACCGACCGGCTTTTCCGCCGGCAATTCCGGATGGGCAGCCAAAAGCTGTTCATATTGTTTCCGCAACGCATCGTACGCCGAGTCGCTCATGACCGATGCATGTTTATTATAATAAGCGTCGTCGGCTTGCCGCATAACGGTTTGTAAAGCGCGGGCCTGTTGTTCGACCTCCGGCGGAGCCGCCGTACAAACCAGCCGGACGGTGATCAGGAGAAGAAACAGTTTACGGAGCATGGCGACCTTCCTTTTTAAAGTTTCCAAAACTTACAAACTATTTTTAAGGATAGGCGCAGTTGAAAGCGACTCATTTTTCGGGTGCATTTCGCGCCGCTCACGGTTACAAACACTCCCTTGCAAGATTAACCGATCGGAGAGCAAATGAAAAAACAGGCATCACTGACCTTCACCGCCATGTTGCTGACTTCATCCGCGACACTTCACGCCGCCGCAAAGGCGACTGCGGTAAAGCCGAACTTCATTGTCATTAACATCGACGACCTCGGTTACGCCGATATCGGGCCGTTCGGCTCGAAGCTTAACCGCACGCCGAACCTCGACCGCATGGCGCAGGAAGGGCGCAAGCTCACCTCGTTTTACGCCGCGCCGGTCTGTTCTCCGTCGCGGTCGGCGCTGATGACCGGATGTTATCCAAAGCGCGCGCTGCCGATCCCGGGCGTACTTTTTCCAGCCAACGACATCGGTCTTTCGCCGAAGGAAATCACCGTTGCTGAGGTGCTCAAGGGCGCAGGCTACGCCACCGCCATCGTCGGTAAATGGCATCTAGGCGACCAGCCGGAGTTTTTGCCGACGAATCAAGGTTTCGATGAATGGTTCGGTCTGCCGTACTCAAATGATATGGGCCCCGCCGAGGACGGGGTGAAAAGCAGCCTTGGCGAGCCGCTTAAAGCTAGGGCAAAAGGCCAGCCGCCGCTGCCGCTCCTTCGCAACGGCAAAGTTGTCAAACGAGTTCTTCCTGACGACCAGCAATCGCTTGTCGAGATCTACACCGACGAAGCCGTGAGGTTCATAACTGCACACAAAGGCTCTCCGTTCTTTCTTTATCTACCGCACAACGCGGTGCATTTTCCGATTTATCCCGGCAAAAAGTGGGCCGGTAAATCGCCGAACGGTATTTACTCCGACTGGGTTGAAGAAGTGGACTGGAGCGTCGGGCGCGTTCTCGCCGCAGTGCATGAAAACGGACTTGCCGGAAACACGCTGGTGATTTTCACGAGCGATAACGGCGGCACGCCGCGCGCAGTCAATGCCCCGTTGCGCGGCAACAAGGGCAGCACACTGGAAGGCGGCATTCGCGTTCCCACCATCGCCTGGTGGCCGGGGAAAGTTCCCGCCGGCACCGAGTGCGACGCCATCACCGGCATGTTCGACATCCTGCCGACCTTCGCCGCACTGGCGGGCGGCCAAGTGCCGACGGATCGAAAAATTGACGGAGCGAATATCTGGCCGGAGTTGTCCGGCGACACGAACGCGAAACCAGCCCACGAAATTTTTTATTACTACAAAGGCCTCAAACTCGAAGCTGTTCGCTGCGGAGTTTGGAAGCTTCAGCTTGCTTCGGGGGGCAAGCTCTACAACCTTAAAGCCGACATTGGCGAAGCGATCGATGTGGCCGCGCAGAATCCGGATGTCGTCAAACAGCTCCAGGCGCTCGTCGAAGCCGCGAAAAACGATTTAGGACTCGACGGCGCCGCTTCCGGCTCCCGCGAATTGGGTAGAGTGGAGCACGCCGAACCGATCATCGGCTACGACGGGAAAATCCGCGACGGCTTCGAACCGAAATAGCCCGGAAGATTTTTCGGGCCTGCCGAGCCGTAATTTATCAATGAAGGCTGGTGTTTCGCGTACTCCGCGGTTAAAAACTCTCCATGAGCAAACTCGGCATCATAGATTACGGCATGGGCAACCTCGGCAGCGTTTCTAATGCCTGTAAATTTCTCGGGCTGGACGCGGAAATCATTTCCGCGCCCCGGCAGATGGATTCATGCCGCTCTATTATTCTGCCGGGCGTCGGGGCGTTCGGCGATTGTATGGCCCACCTCACCGAACACGGCTTCGTCTCGCCGATCCAAAAATGGATTTCCGGCGGGAAGCCGTTCATGGGCATTTGTCTCGGACTGCAGGCGCTGTTTCAGACCTCGGAAGAAACGCCGGATGTTGCCGGGCTTGGAATTTTTAAAGGGAGCGTTAAACGGTTTCAGTTTAATGTAGACGAGGCTTCCAGCCTCGGGCCAGCGGCTGGAAGCCGCTTCCACCTTAAGATTCCGCAGATCGGCTGGAACGCGGTGAGCCATAAAAAGCCGGATTGCCCGATGTTTGCGGGCGTCGATAACGGCGCGTACTTTTATTTTGTCCACTCATTCTATGTTGCGCCGGAGGATTCCGGCATTGTTGCGGGAGAAACCGACTACGGAATCAAATACTGTTCCGCTGTCTGGAAAGACAACGTCTTTGCCGTCCAGTTTCACCCCGAAAAGAGCCAGGCCGCCGGTTTGCAAATGCTCAAAAATTTCGGCGCGCAATAAGCCCGTGAAAATCTACGGCGCGGCATTCGTCGTCGCTGGGTTCCATGACAACCGGAATGCTGAGCTCGCAAATTAAAACGATCAGCAGGCCGGACAGTAGTGCGCCGCGGTCTTTACGAATCAGGCCGATCAACAGAGGAATAACGGCGACGGCGAAGCCGATCAGTGCGACATGGTTCAAAGCGATATGCAGACGTTCCGGTGTAAACATAATCAGGGTTCCTTTCGCGTAATGGCCGCAGACTAAGAACCGGCGCCGGCCTTGTCAGGCAAATAAACGAATTCCAACCGTCGTGAAAGCGGCGTATGGTTTTTCCGATGACCACGGGAAAACAAATCATCTGGAACTGCCGCGGACGGGAAGTCGTCTGCGGGCAGAAAACGCTGATTATGGGTATTCTGAATGCGACGCCGGATTCGTTTTCGGACGGCGGAAAGTTTCTCGCCGCCGAAAAGGCGGTTGCGCGTGGACTCGAAATGGTCGCCGAGGGCGCGGACATTATCGATATCGGCGGCGAATCGACCCGTCCGGGAGCCAAACCGGTTCCGGCGGCGGAAGAAATGGCGCGGACGGTTCCGGTGATTAAAAAACTGCGCGAAAAAACCGGCGCGCTGATTTCAATCGATACGCGGAAAGCGGAAGTCGCCCGCGCGGCGATCGCCGCCGGTGCCGACATCATCAACGACATTTCGGCGCTGTCCGATTCCGGTATGGCGGCGGTGGCGGCAGAAACCGGCGCGGGGCTGGTACTGATGCATATGCTCGGAACGCCGGAGACAATGCAGAATAATCCAAAATATGCCGACGTGGTTTCCGAGGTGCGGACCTTTCTCGAAGAGCGTTCGGCGCTGGCGGTGTCGCGCGGCGTCGCGCCGGAACAAATTGCGCTCGACCCGGGAATCGGTTTCGGAAAAACGGATGAACATAATCTGGCGCTACTGAATCATATTCCGGCGCTGGCGGCTTCGGGCCGTCCGGTGCTGATCGGCGTGAGCCGTAAAGGGTTTATCGGTCGGTTGACCGGAAAAGAAATCAGCGATCGGCTGGCCGGCTCGCTGGCGGTGGCGGCGTTTTCCATTCTGCACGGCGCGCACATTTTGCGGGTGCATGACGTAAAGGATTCTTGCGATGCCGCGAGGCTTGTGGATAAACTGCGCGTCCAAGGAACGCAAGATGGACTGGTTGCATAGCATTGAAAATCCCGGACTGACCGGCCTGGTCGAGATTCTGATTCTCGCGGCCGTTTTCTATTTTCTGGTGAAGTTTTTCCGCGGTACGCGCGGCGCGGCGATTCTGACCGGGCTGGCCATCATTTTCACGTTCCTGATGGTGATTACCAAATTTACCAATCTGCTGATTCTGAACTGGCTGCTCCAAAAACTGATGATCTATCTGGCGCTTGCGCTGATCGTGATTTTCCAGCCGGAAATCCGCCGGGCGCTGGCGCGTCTCGGACGGCAGGGCAATTTTATGGCGGGCAAGGCGCGGCGTGCGCTGGCCGACCCGATTGCCGACGCCGTCTTGCTGCTGGCCGCCCGCAAAACCGGCGCGCTGATCGCGATTGAGCGCGAAATGGAAACGCGCGGGATTCAGGATACCGGCACCGCACTGAACAGCGAAGTGAGCGCAGAGCTGCTGGCTTCTATTTTTTATCCCGGCACGCCGCTTCACGACGGCGGCGTGATTATCAGCGAAGACCGCATTGCGGCCGCCGGCTGCGTTTTTCCGCTGACCCAGACGGATGACCTGACAAGCGACCTCGGCACTCGTCATCGCGCCGCTATTGGTCTGACCGAGGAGACGGATACGGTTGTGATCGTGGTTTCGGAAGAGACCGGCATTATTTCCGTTGCTTATAACGGAAGTCTCAAGCGCGGATTTGACGGACCGCGACTGCGCCGGATGCTGACGTCGTTTCTTAGCCGCGACGGCGGAGCGAACGGTTTTCTGTTCGAGGAGGCCTCGAATGATTAACTGGAGAATAAAAAAATTCATGCGGCCAGTTGGTTTGAAGAGTCTCTGGCGGATGACACGCCGCAACTGGATGATGAAGCTGTTCTGCTTTGCGCTGGCGTTCGCGGTTTGGCAGGCCGTCCGCGAAAACACCAGTTTCGAAGTGATGGTGTCGAATGTGCCGGTTACCGTTACGGCGGGCGACGGCCGGGCCGTTTTCGACCGGTCGACCGACACGGTTAATATCCGGTTCCGCGGCTCGCGCGATGACATTCGTTTTATCGACAGCGATCAGGTGGCCGTTAAGATTGATATTTCGCAACATCCCGACCGGTTGCGACAAACCATTAAGTTCTCGCCGCGCTACGTCAAAGCCCCGTCACGCGCTCATGCCGTACAGTTCGATCCGCCGGAAATAACGGTGACGATCGACCGTGAGGTGGAGCGGGTGTTGCCGATGAAAGTGGTGCTTGAAGGCGAACTGCCGCAAGGCATTCAGATGGAACAGGCCGTATGTACGCCTGCTTCGGTGAAGGTGCGCGGCGCCGAACGGCTATTGAGCGAACTGGAACAGGTGCGAACCGTGCCGGTCAGCCTCGATGGGCGCTATAGTTCGTTTAAAACTCCCGCGGCCGTTGCTTCGACCGGCCAGCCGTGGACGGTTTCGCCGGATCGTGTTACAGCGGAAGTGTCACTGGTGGAGCGGGTGGCAACCCGGCGGATTGAAAACAGTTATGTTCGTCCGCTACGGACCGCCGGCGATGCGCGAGTGATAAAAATCCGTCCGGAAAAAGTGACGGTGACGCTGCGTGGCGGTCCGCAGCAGATTGCAGAGTTGAACGAGCGCGACGTTTATACTTATATTGATTGCACGGAGCTGACGGATCCGGCTGACTACGAAATTTCTGTGCGCGCCGACCTGCCGGCCGGTCTGCAGGTCGAAAAAATTGAACCCGCGGCGGTGCACGTGACCGTCAAAAAAATGTAAAAACATATGCGATACCTACTCTTCATTTTAACCGCGATGCTGCTGGCCGCGCCGGCGCCGGCGCAAAAAAATATTCCCGAAGGACCGTCGCCGCTGGTCATCGACGTCTATAAAGAGGAAACCAATACCGTTGCGCAGGCCGAGACGAATGCAACAACGGCCCTTCCGCAGGGGCCTTCGCCGCTGGTTGTTAGCACGTACGGAGAAGCGGCCCGAAATGCAGCGCCGGAAACCGGAATCGCGGCGCCGGGCGTTGCTTCTCAAGGCGCTGCGCCGCTGGTGACTGACGCGTACGAAGGGACAACCAGCAACACCGTCGCGCAAACCGAACGGATCAAAGCGGCCCGGGTTTCGTTTTTGATGGATGCTGGGGTGCAATACGCCAGCGAGGGAGAATACAAAGAAGCCGAGCAGGCCTATCTGCGTGCGCTGCAGGCAGATCCCGGCAACGCCGACCTTTTTTTCCGGCTGAGTACACTTTATATTCAGATGGAACGCTATGAGGACGCGGCCTTTCTTCTAGGAAAGCTGATCGAAGCGTTTCCGGACAATCCGATGCTTCACAACAATCTGTCCTGGATTTATTCCGGCGGCGGCAAGATGAAAAACGGGAAGCTGGCGTTGCGCCACGCGCATGAGGCTATTCTGCTTGCGCCGTATGCGCCGGCTTTATGGAACACGCTGGCGGAGGCCTACTATGTGTCCGCCGATTATGATAAGGCGCTGCGAGCCGCTTCCTTTGCCCTTGACCTGCTTCGATCGCAACAGAACGTAAATCCGGAAGAAATCCGTTCGTTCGAGACACAGCGTGCAAAAATCCAGCGCGCAGCGGAATCATACAAAAGTCTGCTGAGGGTCGACACCGGGAAGTAGTCATTCCCAAATGCTGGATTTAATCCGCGGCATGGGGTCGTCCGTAAACGGATCCTGCCGGTTGATCGGCGACGAAATCCGGATCATTTCCAGCGGAGTTGGCGGGGTGGGTTTGATGTCTTCCCGAAGCGGGGAAAGGGTCGAACGGGTCTGCCGCATCGGCAGTCCAAGATTCGGGTTGATCGCCGGGCTCTTTATAGACCGGAGCGGATCTGTATCCACCGTAGGAGAAAGTCGCGCCGCCGGCGAAAACGGGGATGGTGCAGCCGGATATTCTTTTTTCGGCGCCAGACCGACGGCATCCAGCGGATTCGGCGTTCCGCTGCGCGGAGTCATATAAGAGGGGGCTTCAGGATCTTTATTATTATCCCTGCTGCCAAAGAGTTTTGGCGGAGCGAGCTGATATTGTTTGAGCTGATTCAGTTCCGGCGAAATTTTCTGCAGTTCTTGCGTTTTACCGCGCAGAAGTTTTTCAATCTGCGCGTTTTCTTTTTTAGCGGCCTCCATATCCTTCAGTTCTTTTTGCCGTTCCAGTTCGCGAACAAGCCACGCATTGTCTGTTTCGTTGGTTTGAGAGTCGGATTTGTCATTATCCAGAACCGCCGGGGTCAGCCAGTTCTGTTTTTCCTCCGGCCGGATTGTCGCAGTCGTCGGCCGTAGCGGAAGCGGTTGCGCGAGAACAGGCGCGCGGCTGTCCAGCTTTGCTTCCATCTCCTCCAGTTTTCTGTCCAAATCCCGTTCCTGCTCGGTCGGCGTGCGCGGCACCGTCAACTTATGATCGGTGAGTATCGCTCGTTCTGAATAAACCCGGGCTTGCGCCTTCTTTTTCTGTGCCTCCAGTGCGGCGTCCAGATTTTCCGAAAATGAAAATGAAACGCTTGCGGCCGCAACTGCCAGCGAAACGAAGAATTTGTAATTTCCGGATTTCATGACCGCCGCAACATACGCCTCCCGCTATACCCAGTCAACCGTACCATTAGATACCGCCGGTTGCCATTTGTTCAGCGTCCTGTTAATTTCTGTTTCGTGCGCAACATCTTCCGACTGCTCAGCCTGGCGCTTTGTACGGCCGCGGCCTCCTCGCCGTGCGCCGTGTCCGAATTTCGCCTCGACCAAAACCGTATCTGGCTGACCGCCAGCAGCGAACCGCTCGCACAGCTGCTTGAACATTTTGCCGCCGCCGGAATCGAGGTGCAGATTGATCCCGCCGCGCAAAAAACAATCACCGGGGCATTCAAGTCGGCCGACGTAGAGACGGTGCTCGACGAATTGCTTCCACCCTACAACTACCTGCTCGACTGGCGGCGTGAATCCAGCCCGCTGGGTGACCTGACCCGGCTCACCGGCATCCGCGTATTCCGCGAAGGTCGCGCCGGATCGGTACAGCCGCTCCGCAGCGCCCGGCGGATCGAAACTTCTTTTGACGGACACACCCGTTTTGTGGCGCGCGAAATCCTGATCGGCTTTAAGAAGGGGAGTTCCATTGAAAATCTGCGCGCCTTTCTCGCCCGTACCGGAGGCACCGTTATCGCCGTCAATGCCGAACTGGGCGTTTATCGCGTTCTCCTGCCCGAAGGCGCCAACGTTCTCGACCTCGCGGCGCAACTCGGTAACGAAAGCAGCATCGCACTGGCCGCGCCGAATTACATTTACGACATACCGAAAATGGAAAAGCCATCCGGCCGGACCGTTTCCGGAAAGGTGGACTGGACGCCGTCGCCGGTCGCCGTCGCCGTTCTCGATACCGGTCTAGCACCGGACAACAACCTTGGCCGGGCCGTCATCAGCGCCTTCGACGCCACTAATCCCGGCGCGCCGCTCGCCGCCGATACCGTCGGGCACGGGACCTTAATGGCGCAACTCGCTTCGGGATTGCTCGATCCGTACAACACGCCCGTCGGGGAAGGCGTATCGGTGGTCGCGGTAAAAGCATTTGCCGACGATGGCGCGGCGGATTCCTTTACGCTGATGAACGCCATGACCTACGCCGTGAAAAACAGCACCGGCCCGATCAGCCTCAGCTGGGGTTCCGAAACGCCGAGCGCGTTTATCGAGTCGGCCGTGCAGTACGCCATTTCGCAAGGCCATCCGGTATTCGCCGCGGTCGGCAATGAAAACACCGGCCGGCCGATGTACCCGGCCGCTTATTCCGGCGTCACCGGCGTTGCCGCGGCGGATGGCAACAAACTGGCCGGCTATTCCAACCGCGGCGATTTTGTTGATTTAATTGCGCCCGGCTCCGCCGGCGGATCGCAGGGAACCTCCGTCGCCACCGCCTACGTTTCACACGTCGCCGCGCTTTACATGAAAAATCACCCCGGCGCCACAGCGACCGAAACCGTCGCCGCCCTCAAAAAAGCCGCAGGTCCGACCGGGTTTCTCACGGAATCCGCCGTCAAACTGCTTCTCGCTAAATGAGTTTCCAAGGTTTGGTAAAAGCGGTTAATGTCCCGCCGTGAATCAGCACATCCAGATGCTTCCGGATCATGTGATCAATAAGATCGCGGCGGGAGAGGTGATCGAGCGGCCCGCTTCGGTGGTGAAGGAACTGGTCGAAAATGCGATCGACGCCGGCGCGACGCAGGTGGATGTCGAAGTCGTACAGGGCGGCAGCCAGCTGATCGCGATTTCCGATAACGGCTCCGGTATGAACCGCGACGACGCGCTGCTTTCCATCGAACGCCACGCGACCAGTAAAATCCGCACCGCCGAGGAAGTGGAAGCGGTAGCGACGCTCGGGTTTCGCGGAGAAGCGCTTTCGTCTATTGCCGCCGTGTCGCGCTTTACGTTGATTACGCGGCCTGCCGCCGAACTCAGCGGAACAGAAATTCTCATTAGCGGCGGGAAAATTCAGGACGTCAAAGATGCCGGGTGTCCGCCGGGAACGCGCTTTGAAATCCGCAATCTGTTTTTTAATGTGCCGGCGCGGCGGAAGTTTTTGCGTACCGAGGCGACCGAGCTGGCGCAAATCCGCCAGCTTTTCGCAGTTTATGCGCTGGCGCATCCGGAAACAGGACTCACTTTCACTTCCGACGGGCGCGAAATGTACAACCTGCCCGGCGGTTCGTCGCTGGCCGACCGCATCACCGCGCTGTACAGCCCGGGCTTCCTGAGTCATTTGCGCCAGCTCGATTTCGAAGCCGACTCGGTGAAAGTTTCCGGGTTCACGGGATTGCCGCAAACGGGACGGAAAGACCGCTCGGATCAGTATGTTTTCATCAACGGCCGTCCGGCGTCCGCGCCGGTGATTTATCATGCGCTCAACGAGGCCTATCACGCCGTTTTGGCGCGCGGGCGCTATCCGTCGGCTTTTATTTTCATCACCGTGCCGCCAGCGGAAGTGGATGTGAACGTGCATCCGGCGAAAAAGGAAGTTCGTTTCCGTCATCCCGCCGCCGTGCGCGACGCGGTTATCGCGGCGGTGCAGAAAGCGCTGGCGCTGGAAGCGCCGGAAGCCGAGCGGCGCGAACCGGCCTTTAAATTTGATGCACCGAAATCCGCGCCGCGCGTTGAAAAGCAGCACGAATTTGAACAGGTGGCGGGGGTCAAGTGTCGGGTGGCGGGTGGAGAAAATCCTGTCACAGTAGATCCGGGACGCTGTTCTCAATCTCCTAATCCCAATACCCAATCGGCAATCGGCAATCTTCCCCCTGGAAATGGTGCCGCGTTCTAGGACAGGCCGGCGGCCTTTATGCCGTGCTGGAAACCGAAGAGGGCATCGTGCTGATGGATCCGCAGGCGGCGCACGAACGGGTGCTGTTTGAAAAATTCATGCACGATCTCACCGCCGGAAAACCGTCGCGCCAAGGCCTGCTGACACCGGAAGCGATCGAACTGATGCCCGCCGATGCCGAGGCGCTGCGCCGCCACTTGCCGGTTCTGGATGAAATGGGCTTTGGCATTTCCGCATTCGGGCAGGACACGTTTATTGTCGATGCGCTGCCGGTTCATCTTCAGAACGGCGCGCCGATTGTGATTCTGAGCGGAATCGCCCGGGCGCTGGAAAAAACCGGCGCGGCGGCGAGGGCGACGCGCGAAGCCCTGCGCGAAACGGTGGCGCAGGCGGCCTGCCGCACTTCTGTTAAGGCGAAGGATTCGCTTTCGACCGGAGCGATTGAGCGGCTGGTTGAAGATTTAGCGAAAACCGAAATGCCATATACCTGTCCGCACGGCCGGCCGACACTGATCTTTACGAGCTTTACCGAGCTGAACCGGAAGTTCGGACGGTCCTAAATAACTTTCTCCGCGGCCTTATCGACTTCGCTGTCTGCCAGCGCGTCAAAATGTTTGTACGCCTTTTCATAGCGATCTTTGTCAGCAACCGTCATCTTGGCGAGGCTGGTACGCTGAAGCTCCCGGTACGGTTTTTCGGCCTGTTGCAGAATATTCAGCAGCCCCTTCAGAATATGTACGGCGCAACGACGGTAATGGACGCTCATTTTGGCTCCGGTGTCGTTGGAATCGAGAAACCGGTCCAGCGGATTGTCAGAAGCCTCGGCAGAAGTCTGGTTGCGGAGCATGCGGGTGATAGACAGCGCATTGTCGGCGGCGGCATCCAGAAAGGCTTCGAAAACCTGGCTTTGTGCTGAAGTTTTTTCGGAAAGATTGGCCGCTTCGGCGCAACGGCAGGCCTCATGAAACAAATACAGAGCCTGTTCGGCGGTTTTACGCTGCACGGCGAGCGGCCTGTTTGAAGGCAGCATTTTTATGTGCGCGACGGCTTTTTCGTAAAATACGTCGCGGCGGGCAAGGTGTACGGGCCGGTTCAGATGGAATGGGTCGGCGCTCATGAGCGTAAGATAACAGGCGGTTTCTGCTGCGGCAACCATCGAAAAAGCCGCAGTTTAGGGTGGCAATCAGAGGTCGCTTCGCTAGAATGCGCGCTCGATTTCACTGGAACACACCAAAGGGAGAAACCAATGATTGTAACAACAAAAGAACTGTTTAAGCATGCCTACGGCAAATACGCCGTCGGTGCCTATAACATCCACAACGCCGAGCAGGTGATGGGGCTGTTCCGCGGTTGCATGGAAAGCAAAGCACCGTTCATCGTGCAGCTCTCCAAAGGCGCCCGCTCCTACACCGACAAACGGATGCTCGAAGCGATGCTTCGCGCCGCAGACGAAATTTTCCCGGACGCCATCTTCGCGGTGCATCTCGACCACGGCGACGAAAAAACCTGTATGGACTGCATCAGCAGCGGCTTCTACAGCTCCGTCATGATCGACGCCAGCCATGAGTCGTTCGACGAAAACATCGCCATTTGCAAGCGCGTCGCAGATGCCGCTCACGCTAAAGGTCTTGTGGTCGAAGCGGAACTCGGACAGCTCGGCGGTGTGGAAGAGCACGTTTCCGTCAGCGAAGCCGACGCTAAACTGACCAACCCCGAGCAGGCGAAGGAATTCGTCGAACGTTCCGGCGTTGATTCACTGGCTTGCGCCATCGGCACTTCGCATGGTGCGTTCAAGTTCAGCGGCTCGCAGGGTCTGCACTTCGACGTACTCGAAGAAATCCAGAAGCGTCTGCCCGGCTTCCCGCTGGTCATGCACGGTTCCAGCTCGGTTCCGCAGGACGAAGTCGCCCGCATCAACGCCGCCGGCGGCAAGATGAAAGGCGCCAAAGGCGTGGACGAAACCCAGTTCCTGCCCGCTGCAAAACTCGGCGTCACCAAGATCAACATCGACACCGACGGCCGTCTGGTCTGGTGCCGCGTGCATCGCGAAGAGTTCATGAAGAATCCTGAAAACTTCGACCTGCGCCCCCCGGGCAAAGTGTTCATGGCCGAATACGCCAAGTATATCGCCCACAAGAATACCGTCCTCGGCAGCGCCGGACAGCTCGACAGCATCCGCGCCAGCCTCAAGAAATAAGCGGAAATCGAATTCCGTTTTCGAAAACGCTCCGGAACTCCGGAGCGTTTTTTGTTTTCAGGAATGAACGGGATCGGGCAGACTGCCCGCCGTTTAACTTTTGGGAGAATCCGGATGTCTGAACTTTCAATCGTCTCGTTGCTGATCGGTCTGCTCGCGCTGACCGGCGGAACGCTTTCTCTGCTGGCGCCGGCACGGATCCGCGCCGGTGTCGCGGCCTTTCCGCGCAGCATCTGGCCGGGCCGTATTCTGGCCGCGATGGATCTGGTCTGGGCGGCCTACGCGCTGTCACTCATGCACCTCGGCATGTTCGATGCGTGGAAAGTGCATCTCTATTGGCTGACTCCGGTCGCTATTGTGCTATGCGTTGTCTATCTCGACGAACTGCTTTCCCCGCGCGCCCTCGGCGGGCTTTTGCTGCTGGCCGCCGGACCAATATTGAATGCCGCACGCTGGCATCCGTCCGACTGGCGGCTGATCGTCACCGTTATCGCTTATCTTTGGATTCTGCTCGGTCTTGTTTTCCTGCTTTCGCCGTGGTGGTTCCGCCGAATTGCCCTCTGGCTGACCGGGCGTGGCGATCTCGCCGTACGCATCACCGGCGCGATTAAAGCCGCCGCCGGACTCGGACTCATTGCGCTGGCGCTACTGGTTTACTGAACGGCCATGACCACCGAAATACTTGTCCTGCTCGCAGAGCGCTTCCGAACCTATGTCGACCGTTTTCGTGTTGATGGCGCGCTCCATCCGATGCATCAGCTCAAACTCGAACACACCATTCGTGTCGCCGCTGACGCCCGCGCGATTGCCGGCAGAGAAGGCTGGCCGGAAAGGGAAGTGAACCTTGCCGAAGCCGTCGGACTTTTCCACGATGTCGCACGCTTTCCGCAGTTTAAAAAATACCGCTCGTTTTCTGACGCCGAGACCATAGATCACGGCGATCTGGGTGTCCGGACGGTGAAAACCGAAGACCTGCTCGCCGGCGTACCGGACGAAGCACGGGAGCTGATTTGCTGTGCCGTTCAATATCACAACAAACTGGATTTACCGCCCGGCCTGACAGCCCTTGAAGAGAAACTATTGCGGCTTATTCGCGACGCCGACCGGCTCGATATCTTTTTTATCTGCTGGGATTCGATTCAAACCGGGCATATCCACGATCATCCGGAGATCATCATGAACATCGATTTCAATGGCCCGCCGACTCCGGCGGTACTGGAGCAGTTTGAGCGCGGCGAGAAGATTGATTACCGGAACATGAAAAGTATGGCCGACCGGTTTATTCTCCAACTCAGCTGGATGCACGATATGAGCTATGCTCCAACCAAACGGCTGATTCGCGAACGCAGCATACTCGAAAAGTTTATCGACGTTATGCCGGTCAAAACCGATCGGCTGTTGCGCTGTTTCGGAAAAACCTCTGAGTTCCTCGCCAAGGCCTGATATTTCTTAAGGGTGTAACGTGCCGTCCCGGCGCGTTTCTTCCTTCGGCAGACAAGCAAGCGGGCGCGGAGCGCCCGCTCCACCTTTTTAAATGGTCAGGCGGTCAGAACTTCGACGAGGGCGGCCTCCTGCTGGACGCCGATGAAGTCGTTAACCTTCTGTCCGTTCTTGAACAGGATCAGTGTCGGTATAGAGCGCACACCGAACTTTGCGGCCAGTGCCGGACTTTCATCAACATTCACTTTGGCGACGACGGCTTTGTCGCCGATTTTTTCCGCAACTTTATCGAGAATCGGTCCCTGCATTTTGCACGGGCCGCACCAAGGCGCCCAGAAGTCTACCAGCACGGTGCCGGAGGCGATCGTTGAATCGAAGTTGGCGGCATTGAGCTCTTTTACTTTGTCGGACATGGCGTTCTCCCTTTTATTTTCTAAATCTGACTATACAGGTTGGGTATTGCCGGAACAAGCTAAAGCCTGCGGAGCAGTCATGGTTATTTGTTATTGGATATTAGTTATTCGGAAGAAGGGGTGTCTTGCCCACGAACCAATAACGAATATCTAATAACGGCTGCAAGCCTCACACACTAAAGAGAAATTCGATGACATCGCCGTCCTGCACCACGTAGTCCTTGCCTTCGGTGCGCATCAGCCCTTTTTCTTTGCAGGCCGTTTCGCCGCCAAGGGTGATGTAGTCGTTATAGGCAATGACCTGGGCGCGGATGAAGCCGCGTTCGAAGTCGGTATGAATCACGCCCGCCGCCGCCGGAGCTTTCCAGCCGCGGTGAATCGTCCACGCATGAACTTCTTTCGGTCCCGCCGTGAGGTAACTGATGAGACCGAGCGTGTGGTAGCCGGTGCGGGCGATCTGGTCGAGGCCGCTTTCGGTCACGTTGTACTCTTTGAGAAACTCAGCCGCCTCGGCGTCGTCCATGCCGATGAGATCTTCTTCCATCTTCGCGCAGATTTTTACCGTGTCCGCGCCCTTGGAGTCGGCGTATTGACGGACGGCCTTCACATAGGCGCTGTCTTCCGCCATGCCGGCTTCATCCACGTTGGCGCAATAAATGATTTTCTTATCGGTCAGTAGCGGCGACTCTTTCAGAAACGCTTTCATATCGTCGGTGTCGCGCTCTGGGAAGCTGACGGCCGGCTTGCCTTCGCCGAGATGGGCGAGCAGACGTTTTACGGCGGCCAACTGCTCCGCGACTTTTTTATCGTTGCGCGCCAGTTTTTCCATCCGCTGGGCGCGGGCTTCTACCGTTTGGAAATCAGCCAGCACCAGTTCGGTTTCGATTACGTCAATATCGCGCATCGGATCGACAGAGCCGTCGACGTGTACGACGTTTTCGTCTTCAAAACAGCGGATGACGTGGAGCAGGGCGTCAGTCTCGCGGACATTGGCGAGGAACTTGTTGCCGAGACCTTCGCCGCGGCTTGCGCCCTTCACCAGACCGGCGATATCGACAAAATCAACCGTGGCGTAAACGGTTTTTTTAGGATGCGTCATGGACGCCAGTTTATCAACCCGCCCGTCCGGCACCGGCACCACGGCCTTGTTCGGCTCGATCGTGCAGAAAGGATAGTTGGCGGCCTCCGCGTTTTGGGCGCGGGTCAGTGCATTAAAAATCGTCGACTTACCGACGTTCGGAAGACCCAGAATACCAATGCTCAAGCTCATAGAAAACTCCGTTCAAAAAGGGCGGCAAATAAACCACGAAACGAAGAGGGGAGCAAGCGGGTTTAAAGACGGTCAGCGCTCGGCGTCGAATTTATGGAACTTTTGTGACTGGATAATCAGGATCAGCAGGCGCGACAGGACAGGAATTTTCGGGAGGATGATCAGGTAATGAAGCGGCCTTTTCTGGACGTTCCATTTGGATGCGCTTGGCGGGTCAGCCAGAAAGTTCACTTCGTCAAATTTGCCGGAGTCGCAGGCCTCGCTGATGACCTTGAGCATTAGCAGGTTGCCCGGCGCGCTCTCTTCGTAGGCTTCATCGTAGGCCATTTTGAGAATATACATGGTGCGGCCGTTCAGTATGGCGTAATGCGCGGCAATGGTTTTATCGCCCGTTTCCAGAAAGCTGAACGCCATCATGCCTTGCCGGGTGAGGCCCTCGGCGGCTTCTTCGAATGTCACGGCGCTGCTGGGATAATTTTTAATGGCGGTTTTTTCTTTTCCCTTCCATCCGCAGCTTTCTGTTTCCAGAAAACGAACCGTGTTTTCATGCACGGAGCGGCTGTTATCGAGGAAAAGGAACCGGACGTCCGGAATCTTTTCCAGTTCGCGGGCCCGCCGGTTCAGGTTTTTCCGGGTATTCTGGGACAGTTCTGAAAAATATTTTTCTGAATTTTCCGGAAGCGGAATGAAGGTTTCGAATCCGGCGGGCATTTTCACCGCGCACATCCGGTGGTTTTTCCGGGCGAAATATTTTATCGAGGCATAATGTTCCGGAATATGCTTCAGGCTGAGGCAGGGGAAAGCCCGCGGAATGCGGTTCAGGTAATCCAGAAAAACGCCGTAGATATCTTCTTTTCCCGGAAGCGTGATGCAGTCCGTGCTGCTGGTATGCGCGAAATGATGCGGCAGTTTGAACAGCTGAAGCGCGAAGCCCATAAAGCGGTATGAATAGCCCGCAACCAGCGGAAAAATTCCGACGAGCCGGTCATTTTCATAGGCGAAAAGGCACAGCCAGCGTTCCGGTGAACTGACCAGATTGCGGAAGAAAGCCTTCATCCAGGGATAGGAAAGAAAAGGCGATAACTGGTCGGTCTTCCGGAAGAGGTCGTTCCACGCGTCGGCGTGTTCGGCCAATTCTTCGAGCGTTCTGACATCAACCAGCCGGATTCCGGCGGGCGGCCGGAAAGTCCATTTTTCAGGCAGGTCATATTGTTTTGATACAACCTTCAGCATAGCGAACCTTTCTATGGTGTGGCGGCGTACGAAACAGCGGCGCGGACGGCTTCCAGGAATTTTTCGCGCAGTTCGACGGCGCGCGGTGCGGTCGATGAAAAGGCGGCGAGGACTTCGGTTTCGCTGAGTTCTTTCGGTTCTTTGATGGCCAGCGCTTCGAGCTGCCGGGTGACCGCCGGATTTTCCAGCCCCAGAAAACGCACTTCCTGCGGAATACGCTCAATCAGATCGCGGTAGTTTGCAACGGCCGGCCCCCAAGGCTCAGAATCTTCGAAGCGGTTGAAGACCTTGTTCGATTCCTCCCAGCAGGGATTTTTTTTCCCGGCGAGCAGCGCAAAGAACGAGGCGGCCAGTTTTTGCGCGATACCGGCATCACCGCCGATCGGCCGTTTCGGGAAAAGAAGCTTTTCGTATTTTTCGATCAGTGCGTGAAGGATCGTCTCGAAGTGGTAGACCGTTTCGGTTTTCGGCGGCTTGCCGCCAAGGAGTCCGACGACCGCTTCCTGCACTTTTTCGATCTCGGCGAGTTTCAGTTCCGGATCGATGACCAAAAATGTTTCGCCGGTTTTTTTGTGTTCATAGACGCGCACCTTGGTCTGGTCTTCGCGGATCTGAACATCTTTCTCCGCCAGAATTTTTTTGCGCTCCAGCATGACGGCAAGAATGTAAATGGCGCTGATGTCGTCGGCATCTTCCTTGGCGACCAGCTTGCGCAGGAGCGTTTCCGCATTTTCTTTTTTCACCACTTCGGTCGGCGGCGGCGGGACATGGAAGATACTTTTCCAGGCGCTTAGGCCGTGGTCGGGTTTGTGTTCGTTCCACCAGGCGAGACGGTAGTCTTCGCGGACGTATTCGCCGTCCTTGAAGAGCAGGCGGGTCATGATCTCTTCCTTATCGGCGAACGGCTCATTCGTTCCGGCGCAGAGGTCGGAACGTCGTTTAATCTGCCAGTTTTCTTCGCGTACGGTTGACATAGGGAGAACAGGTTACAGGGCGTCTCTGCTTTTTCAATTTAATTGCGGAAGAGCGCCAGGTTTTCGCGGAAGTAGGCCAGGCCGCTCCAGACGGTGAGCAGGGTGATGGCGAGGCCGCTCCACCAGGCCAGTACGCCGAATTTATCTAATATTCCGAAAGCGCTCGCCAGCAGCACCGCGCTGATGAAAACCATCTGCCAGATGGTTTTCTGTTTTCCCCAGACGCTGGCAGAGAGAACGAGCCCTCTGTCAATGGCCAGCAGGCGCAGCCCGGTTACCATCATTTCCCGCGAGAGAATGAGCGTGACCATCCAGGCGGGCATAATTTTCAGTTCGACGAACCCGATGAAAGCGGCGGCCGTGAGAACTTTGTCGGCCAGCGGATCCATCAGTTTGCCGAAGGCGGAACAGCCGTACACCTTGCGGGCGAGGTATCCATCCAGCGCATCGGTGAGCGCGGCGATGCCGAAGAAAAATACGGCAGCAACCGGCGCGCCGGGAAAGGAGACGCTCAGACAGACCATAAAAACACCGGCCAGAACGAAACGGCTGACGGTGAGGATATTAGGAAGCTTCATCGTGAACTTTCAATTTTCCCGGGCTCAACCAGGTAGAGATCCGGCAGCGGTTTATCAAGGAGCATGCGGGCCGGGGCTTCGGCCGGAGGATTTACTGATTTTTCTGCGGCATGGCGGCGCGCACAGTTGGTCACGCTGACGGCCAGAATAATAAGGACCAGCAGAGCCGCCGCGCCACCGGCGAGAGCACGGAGGTCTTTAGCCGGACCGGAGGTTCGCGGTTTTAAAAGGCTGGACAGTTTTTTCGCCGATCCGGCGAGCCATTTGGAGTTTCCGGGGAAAAAGGACGGCTTGCGCCGGTTCTGTTCGAGCTGGCTGTCTTCGTCAACCAGCGGCGGCTTCGTATCCGGCGCGTGCCGGTTTATATATTCCTGGATGAGCGGATCGGGATTGAGCCCGAGGTATCCGGCGTAAAGACGGATAAATCCTTTGGCGTAAGTCGGCGCGGCCATGCCGGAGAAATTGTCGGCCTCCATGGCGACGATCATTTTGGTCAGCGTCTTGGTGGCGGCGCCGGCTTCCTGCGCGCTGACTCCCTTGGCTTCGCGTGCGGCTTTCAACTGCTGTCCGAGTGTTGCTGCCATAGCGGTTACTCCTCCGGTTTGTGCTCCTCTTCATCATCGAAAAATTCCTGCGGGGCTTCTGCTTCGGAGAGCGGTTCGCCGCCGTCGGTATGTCCGGGGATTTCGCCGTCTAGATCAATCAGAATATCGCGCGGACCGGTTTCGGTCGGCGGGCCGATGATACCTTTTGCTTCAAGCATATCCATCAAGCTGGCGGCGCGGTTGTAGCCGATCTTCAGGCGGCGCTGGAGCGATGAAGTGGAAGCGCGCTTGGTGCTGCGGAGTACTTCCATTGCGGCGGCGTACAAATCGTCACTCTCATCCATCTCCGGCAGTTCCGGCCGGTTGCTTTCGATTTTCTGTTTGATCTCGGTAATGAATTCCGGCGCACCCTGCGTGCGGATAAAGTCGGTGACACGGTGCATTTCGCCGTCGCTGGTCCAGGTTCCCTGCAGACGCACCGGTTTGTTTTTGCCGGGCGGCAGATACAGCATGTCGCCTTTGCCGAGCAGTTTTTCAGCGCCGATGGTGTCGAGAATGGTCCGGCTGTCGTTACCTTGCGCCACCTGGAAAGCAATGCGGCCGGGAATGTTCGCCTTGATCGTGCCGGTGATGACGTTGACGGACGGACGCTGCGTGGCCAGTACCATATGAATGCCTGCCGCGCGCGAAAGCTGGGCGAGGCGCACGATGCACGGCTCGATTTCCTGCTGGGCAACGCTCATCAGTTCCGCCAGCTCATCCACCACGATCACAATATAAGGCAGTTTGGCCGGAATCACATCTTTCGGCTGATCGTCTTCTTCAACGGCCGCGCCGAACAGGTCGGTCTGTTTTTCGATCGGGCGGGTATTGAAGCCTTTGATGTCGCGAACCTTCACCTTTTTGAAAAGGGCGTAGCGTTTTTCCATTTCCTTAATAGCCCAGCGCAGACCAAGCGTCACCTTTTTGGCGTCGGTGATAATCGGCACAACGAGATGCTTCAGATTTTCATAAGCCTGGAACTCGAATGTTTTCGGATCGATCAGAATCAGGCGCAGCTGTTCCGGCGTACGCGAGAGAAGCAGGCCGGTCAGCAGCGAATTCATGCAGACGGTTTTTCCGGCGCCGGTGGCGCCGGCAATCAGCATGTGCGGCATGGCGGAAAGATCGCCGACAACCATGCGGCCGCTGACATCCTTGCCGAGCGCAAGCGGCAGCGCCACTTCCGGATTGTGGAAGGCTTGGCTTTCGACCAGTTCGCGAAGATAGACCGACGTGCCTTTTGTATTCGGCACTTCAATTCCGACCGCACCCTTGCCGGGAATCGGGGCCTGAATACGGATGCTTTGGGCCCGGAGCGCCAGCGCAATATTTTTCTCAAGGTTGGCGATGCTTTCGACCCGCACGCCGGGCGCCGGAGTGATTTCGTAGGAAGTAACCGTCGGGCCGGTTTCGACGTGCGTGACCTTTCCGTCCACGCGGAATTCTTCGAGAGTCGCCTGAAGAATTCGGGCTTTCTCTTCGGTATTTTCGGTGGAGGTGCGCGAGGCGAGCGAAGGCAGCTCGTCGAGAATGGTGAGCGGCGGAAGCTGATAGCCGGATTCGTCGCGGCCCGGCGCAATATTCACCGAGACATTAGCGAGTTCGTCGGCCGGTGCGGCGGCGATCGGCTTGGCTTTTGGCGCCGGCTTGGTCGCTTCTGCTTTGGGTTCAACTTTTGACTCGGCCTTCGGCGGTGTAGCGGGCGGCGTAAAAAGTTCGCCGGCAGCAGTCGCAAGTTCCGGCGGCAGGACGGCCTTTTTCGATTTTTCTTTTTCCGGTTTTACTTCACGGCTGAACTTCGGCTTCGGCGCGGCGGCGCGAGCTTCCTTGCGCCGGGTGCGGAATTCCTGGATTTTTTCCCACAGGAAAGCAAACGGAGTGAAAGGATGCATGCCCGTCAGCTGGAGAATAGCGAGGAGGAAAACCGTAATGAAAATAATTCCGGCGCCGGTGTGGTTGATCAGCCGGCCCAAAGTGCGTATCGCCAGCATCTGCCCGATCAGTCCGCCGGGGCTGCCGATATTTAAAAGTTCCCGCAGTCCGTTCCAGAGCGACGGCTGGTATTCGAAGAAGCTCGAAAGAGAAACCAGGCCGGCGGTCAGCCACGCCCAGACCGGCCAGCCGCGTTCATAGGAGCGGAACGTCATCATCATGCCGCCGGTCAGCAGGAGAAACGGAAGCAGATAGCCGCCGATACCGAAAAGCTGGAACCCGAAAAACGCAAACCATGCGCCTAACAGTCCAACGAGGTTATGCGGCGGCGAGGCCGGCGGATCGTGTAAAAAACTGATGTCTTCGGCGTCAAAAGAGAAGACGCAAAGGAAGCTAAGCAGACAGAGGGCCAGAAGAATGACGCCGATCGCTTCGCGCTTCGGTGAACGGACGGTTTCAGATTGTTTTGCCATTTCGTCGAGTATAGCCGCAGAATTTTGATTTTGAATACCGAAATTTTATTTATCTGTGCCCTTTAAATGCAAAAAACCCCGCCTGTTACGGCGAGGTTCCTTGCAATGATCGACAGATTGAGCCGGACCGGCGCAATCCGTACAGTGATCATTTATTTCTTTTTACCTTTTTTCGCTGGGGCGCCAGCTGCGACTTCTTCAGCGGACAGCACGCCGTCTTTGTTCAGGTCTTTTTTAGCAAAAGTCTCTTCGGCTTTAGCTGCATCGAATGTTTTTCCGCCTTTTTCTGCCAAGGTTTTTGATCTGGCAAGGAACTGTTCTTTGGTTTGGTCGGCGGCGCTTACGGTAATACCAATCATGGCGATCATGACAAACAGAAGTGACTTCTTCATATCTCTCTCTCCTCCAGCGTTGATGTTAAAACGAGAACCCCTCCATCGGAGCCCACACAGTGAGAGCGAGGGTGCCGATAGAATGACGAAAAGTCAATTTATAAGGCATTGCACTTAAAAATCACCACGACCGGGATGCGCGCCAATTGAGGATAAAGCGACCGCCAGCCGGCGCTGTCATAGGGCACTTTCGCGCGGATTTCGGCTTCGCTCATTTCGGGAATCGGCATCGGCGCAGGTTCCAGCAATCGTTCAACAACCAGTCCGGCGGAATGAATCCACTCCATAACGGCTGAGATCGGCCAGTAATGCGCCGCGCTCATGGTTTTATCATCCATTGACATCCGCACATCCGGTTCCGGCCTGAAATAATCCGGCAGGAACAGGCCTTCTTCGCCGTCGCCGACTTCCAGCCATTCTCCGGCGTAGAGCGGATGGCCGGTCGTTAATAGGAATGTACCGCCGGGATTGAGCATGGCGGCCGCGTCGGCAATCACTTTTCCGGGGTTTGCTGAAAACGGCAGAGCGTACGTTGAGTGAATCAGATCAAATGTTCCGAGGCCGACCATCGAGTCCATTGAAACGCGGCGGAAATCTACTTCGACTTTTTCTGCGTCGGCCAGCCGTCGGCCATGCTCCAGCTGTTTTTCAGAGATGTCGGTGGCAATGCACTGTGCGCCCTGTTTGGCGAGGAAGATGGAGTTCTGTCCTGCGCCGCTGCCGATTTCGAGGCAGCGGATTTTATCCGCGGTCCTCGCCGCGCCGGAGCCTTGGCGGAGGCGGGCCGGAAGCAGTTTTAATTGTGAATCGCCCGGCAGGAGCGGGCCGTAGTGAAAATCGTCCGTTGAGATACGGGTTTCCTGTTGATAGAGCTCCGCGAGATCGTCCCAATAGCGCGCGCTGCTTTGATCGCTGTTGCCTTTAAACTGCATGCGGTCAGGCCTTGGTTCCGGTCGTTACAAAAATGCCGACCGAGCCCCATGCATCCGGCGCCTGCGCGGCGGCCTTGATCTTTTTCAGCTGAGGCAGAGCCAGCAGCTTCTGGAATTTATTCAGCATTTCCAGCCGGAAGAGAACCGCAACGCCCAGAAAGATTTTTACGCCAAGATCCTGCGTCGTCAGCGGCTGAATTTTGGTAGAAACGTTCTTAAATCCGGCGGCGGTCAACAGGCCGAAGAGCTGCGAACCGATCAGCCGGTTGCCGCCTTTGCGTTTCTGCCCGGCGCCTGCCTTGCGGATGAATTTAACAAAGGCGGTGCTTTCCGGCGCAAAGCTCGTCCAGTTGTCATCAATATCCAGCACGCAAAGAACTCCGCCCGGCTTTAAAACGCGCAGAATGTTTTGGAGCGCGAGCTGCGGTTTTTCCAGATGCTGAAAAACGAAGCGGGCATAGACAAAGTCGAAGGCGCTCTCCGGCTGGTCGAGCCCGTAAATATTATCGATGCGGAACGAGACGTTTTGAACTTTTTCGGAAGCCTTGGCCTGCTGGGCGGTGAAAATAAGTTCTTCGCTGATGTCCACGCCGGTCACCGTTCCGGATTCAACCGCCCTTGCCAGCTCGCAGCTTATGAAGCCGGGCCCGCAGGCCAGATCGAGCACGTTCATACCGGGCTTCAGACCGGCTGCTTTCCAGAGATCCCGTTCCACGCCGATCGCAACGGTCGCCTGCATTTTCAGACGGGCCAGCTCCTCCGCATTTTTTTCGAACTTTCCGAATTTATACGATCCGGCATCTGAGAGTTGATCGTCGGTCATGAAAATCTCCGTTACGGCATATCGATCAGCTGCTGAAGCTTCTGAGCGAGATCGGTGAACCCGCGCTGTTTGGCAAAACTCGCCGCCGTATCGTTATCCTTGTCCTTCATTTTCGGATCGGCGCCTTTTTCGAGCAGAATATCCACCACCGGCGAAAGACCTTCCCCGGCGGCAAACATCAGCGCGGAGAAACGATCTACCGTATCAATCGCGTTCACTTCGGCTCCGTGTTCGATCAGCAGTTTAACCGCGTCCGGGAACGGGCCCGAGGAGGCGAACATAAGCGCCGTGCGCCCTTTGGAGTCGCGCAGGTTAATGTTGGCCTTGGCGGTCATCAGCAGGTGAAGAACATTCGTGTGTCCGTTGAAAGAGGCCAGCATCAGCGCGCTGTTGCCGTTGGTTTCAACCTGATCCACCGGCATGCCGGTTTTGAGCGCGGCGGCGACCTGCTGAGCGTCGCCGTTAAAGGCGGCTTCTGCAAAGGCGGAAACGGCCTCAGCGGTTGGCGGTGGAAGAGACTTTTTTTTGCAGCCGCAGAACACGATAGAAAGAGCGAGAAGAGTCAGAAACGGAACAGTCATTTTACGCATAAAGCCCCCTTAGTTAATGGACAGACCATAAAACCGCCGGCGTTTGATTGCCAGCAATTTATCTAACCGCGCGGCGTCAGCAGGAAAACTTTGTCCTGACGGCGGGCTTTGCGGGGCAGGGCGAGCGTAACGACATCGTTCGGTTGCGCTTCGTCCGCCGGTTCGCCGGCGACGCGCAGATCCTTGGCCGTGAAACGGAGCGCACCGGTCGTCGGCCCTTCGAGCAGAAGCGAGTCGCCGTTTTTAATCGCATGGCGCCGCACCGTGAATTCGGCGATGCCGGTCTTGGCGAAAAAGTTGCTCAGCACGCCGACTTCGTCGCGCTGTTCGGTCGCCTGCGAATCGGCGGCACCGGCCCATTCGCCGAGCTTTACGCCGCAGTAATGGCCGCCGTGCCAGAAGCCGCGGTTGAACACCTTGCCGAGTTCGGCAATCCACGGATCAAATTTTTCCGGCGTGTAGGTTCCGGCGGCCAGCGCGTCGAGCGCCTCGCGGTAAACCCGCGTCGTCACCTCGACGTAATCGGCGGAACGTCCGCGTCCTTCGATCTTTAGCACCGAAATTCCGGCGGCGGTGATCTTGTCCAGATATTGAATCGTGCAGATGTCTTTCGGCGACATGACATACTTGTTGTCGATCACCAGTTCCGCGCCGGTTTCCTCATCGGTCACGCGGTAACTTCGGCGGCACGGCTGGAAGCAGGCCCCGCGGTTGGCGGAATGGTCGTACTGTGCGAGGCTCATGTAGCATTTACCGCTGACGGCGACGCACAGCGCGCCGTGCGCGAACAGTTCGAGGCGGATCCGTTCGCCGGACGGGCCGCGCAGGTTTTTCTCCTGAACCTTTTTCGCGATGGCGGAAATCTGTTCGAGCGAAAGCTCGCGCGCCAGCACCACCGTATCGGCATAGCGGGCATAAAATTCCAGCGCCTGAAAATTGGTGACGTTGGCCTGCACCGAAATATGCACTTCCAGACCGATCGAGCGGGCGTATTCAATTGTCGCGATATCGGTGGCGATCACGGCGGAAACGCCGGCGGCCTTGGCGGCGTCGCACAGCGCGTGCATCTCTTCCATCTCGCCGTCGTAAACAATCGTATTGAGCGCGAGGTAGCTTTTCACTCCCGCCGTGCGGCAGAGGCTTGCAATCCTCGGCAGGTCTTCCGGCGACAGATCGGCGGAGCGGGCGCGCATATTGAGTTTGCCGACGCCGAAATAAACGGAATCCGCCCCGGCGCGAATTGCGGCGGACAGAGCGGCCTCCGAACCCGCCGGAGACATCAGTTCAATTTTTGATTGGCTGCTCATAAGTTAAGCGACGGGAGTGTCCATGGTTCATCGCGGTTTCGCAATCCCGAATTGGACGACGCGCCAGCCCTGAGCTTAGCCGAAGGGTTCCGCCAGCCATTTACAATTTGCCGCGCTCAAACCATCCGGCTACATTCGCGGCGTCGGTTATTTAACCCGCAAGGAGTCGGCCATGATGCAGGAAGGAACAATGTTATGACCCGGGTTCTCTGTGTTGCCGCTTTATTGCTGCTCGCGCCGGTTTCCGGCGCTACCGATGGAATGCCCGCGGCGGCGAGATACGCTTCCGGTGATCATTTGCTGACGTTGAAGGCTGTCGGGCTGGATCGCCGCTACATCGTTCATGTGCCGCCCGGCTTCGACAGCAGGAAGCCGATGCCGGTTGTCATCATGTTTCACGGCGGCGGAGGCACCGCCCGCGGCGCGATGCGAGAAACCGGCTGGACGCAAAAGGCCGATCAGGAGGGGTTTCTGGCTGTGTTTCCCGAAGCCACGCCGCCTGATCCGACAAAACCCAGCCGCTTCGGTATTAACGGTCAGGCGTGGAACGACGGGTCCGGCCGCTTCCACTCCGGCGAGCAGGATATTCCCGACATCGCCTTCATCAACGCGATGATCGATGACCTTGTCGCGCGGTTTGCCGTGGACCGGCGGCGCATCTACGCCACGGGCTTCTCCAACGGGGCCTCGATGGCGTTTCGCGTCGGCGTCGAACTGTCCGGGCGCATCGCCGCCATCGCGCCCTTTGCCGGAACACTCTGGGTCACCCCGTCGAAACTCGACCGGCCCGTTCCGCTCTTTTACATCACCGGTGATGCCGACCTGCTGAATCCGGCCGAAGGCGGCCCGCCGAAGCTGGTCACAGGGGCGCCCTTGCGGGCCGCCGCCGCAAAGCCCAAGCCGCCCGCGCGCGAATTTATCGCCGCCTGGGTGCGCCTGCTCGGTTGTCAGGCTGAGCCAAAAACGGCTCCCGCGACGCCAGGCGTCACGACCGTGACCTACAGCGGAGGCCGCGACGGCACCGAAGTCCGCTACACCGTCATTAAAGACCACGGACACATCTGGCCGGGCGGCGTGAATCTGTTGCCGGAATCCATGGTCGGGAAAGCATCCGACAAATTCAAGGCCACCGACGCCATTTGGGAATTTTTCGGGAAGCATCCGCAGGCGGCACCAATATCTTTGCCGCCGCTGTAACGGCGGGCGAAATGTGCTGCGAGGTGGAGACGTAAGGCGTCGCGGAGCGCATGGTTTTTCAAATGTACTGCCGGAACTCAGCCGTACCCGGCGTGTGGATACGGCAATCTCATCCATCCCGTCTGTAAGCCGGATCTACGGGCTCCGCCCCAAGTTCCGGCTTTACTTGCCTCTGCCGGCGAGCAGACCGCAGGCGGCACCGATGTCTTTACCGCCGCTGTAACGGCGGGCGACGGGCGCGGCGAGATGCAGGCGTAAGGCGTCACGGAACGCTTTCAATTCTTCCGGCGAAGGCGGGCAATATTTTTCGGATGGGTCGT
>Ga0247840_10001786_pt1 | contig 40410 bp, 31 predicted proteins | sample LaCruzMarch2015__FD_192404 | JGI IMG/M metagenome (GOLD analysis project Ga0247840, IMG submission 192404) | Freshwater microbial communities from meromictic Lake La Cruz, Castile-La Mancha, Spain - LaCruzMarch2015_17m | ecosystem: Environmental > Aquatic > Freshwater > Lake | place: Spain... | reverse complement strand
TTCATTTTTCATTTTTATATATTAGACAAATATATAAATAAAGATAAGATTACGTAATTTTAAATGGACATTCAAACAAATTTTTATTATTCTTATTTATATTATTCTTATTATTTTTAAAATTGATAATAAAAACGATACACATTATAGTATATAGGATAGGATAGGATAGGATAGGATAGGATAGGATAGGAAGAAGGAATTACAAAATAGTAAACGAAACGAAACGAAACGAACCGAAGAACGAACGAAGAATATAAATGGCGCACACACATTCGAATAAAATTGCACGATTAGTTGGATTTGCAGCGGAAGAAAGTCGTAACTCCGTTCAACAATTCAAACACGGGGCAGTGTTGTGCAAAGGAGGTAAAAAAATATGCTGCAGTCACAACATGGATACGAGGACGTCGTATCGAAGGAATATATGCTGCAGCATTCATGCGGAAATGGGTGCAGTAACCAAATTTTTAAACAGTTACATTAAAATACACTCGCATTCAAAAAAAGATCCTGATAAAATTAAGCGAAAGTTGGGGAAATTTTCCATCTGTGTTGTAAGAAGCATTGTATCTGAAAATGACATTCATTGTGTAAGTAGCGCACCTTGCATTGATTGTCTCAGTAAGCTAAAAACGGTTGGTTTAAAAAATATAATTTACTCAAATCAAGATGGGAGTATAACGAGTGTAAAACTTTCATCGTTTCATCCATCCAACTCATTTGTAACCGCTTCAATGAAAAAACAAGTATTCATTGAAAATATGCGTATCAAACCCTTGATACGACTATGATTTTCGCCTCTAATTAATGTCTTATAAATGTTTTTTTAAAAGTTCTTGCATATACCAAAACTCCTTCTGTGCCATTCGCTTATCCCGTGTTGTTTTATTCCGTCCATATGTTTCTTTGTTCCGTATCCTTTATTATTTTCGAGATCATATTTTTCTTGAAGTTCTGGATGTTCTTTGCAGAGTTCCATGATGTATTCGTCTCTCGATACTTTTGCCAATATGGATGCTGCTGCAATGGATGCATATGCATTGTCCCCCCCTTCAATCGTTGAATAATGTAAATGCATGGACTGTTTTGAATCATGCGGATACGGATGCAACATGGGTATAAAATCATTTCCATCAATGAGTAAATAATAATCTTCTCCATTTTTATTCTTGCTCGTATTTTTGACATCATCGCATACTTCGCGAATCGCTTCATGCATGGTTTGAATGGTCGCCCTTCTTATATTTAATATATCAATAGTGTTATGTTCAGCAAATTTGACACTCCATGAAATCGCGTGTCTTTTAATATACTCGGCAACTTCTTTTATTTTTTTTTCCGAGTGAAATTTCTTGCTGTCTTTCATCTTTGAAAAGTCAAACAGTTCCGATTCTCGAGGCAATACAACAGCCGAAACATATACTCGTCCGAACATCGGACCTCTTCCCGCTTCATCCACGCCAATTTCTAGAAATGTGCTGCTGCCACTGTCATTGTCGTCGAAGTAACGACTTTTTAATATTTGATGTTGGTGTAATTTTCGATTTTTTTTTACAGGAATTACGCCGATATTGTCTTGTTGTTGTTGTTGTTGTTGTTGTTGTTGTTGTTGTTGTTGTTGTTGTTGTTGTTGGTCCATTTACAAAACTCTAAATAAAATTCTATAGTATTAATAATAATCAGAATCAGCATTCACTAATATTTCTTTCAATTTTTATTTTATTTAGAGGTATGATTTGTATATTTACTACATACATACATTTTTCATACATTTACATATTTATATTTATAAGAAAATATGATAACGCATATTCTTATAAATTTATAAAACATTGTTGTTGTGAATATAAAAAATAATATAATTTAATTTATTCCCAATTCTTCCAAGATATCCATATTTTTAAAAATCAGTTTATTATTTACGCTTGGATACTCTTTCATTTTCACTTTCAACGTGGATAAAAATTGAATGTTGGATACAATACTTTCCCATTTTTCATGGGTTGATAGAATATTTTTTCCATTGGTTAATAAAATAAAAATATTTTCATTCAATTCTTCTAGTTCATTCATTTTATTTGCTTGTTTTATATACGTATTCACCATCTCTTGCAACTCTGCAATAATTTCAACCACACTGTCCGAATCCAACATGTTTTCTTTCATCAAATTGATAATAAACATGCTCATTGCCTTTCTCTTGTCATTCAATTTTGTAACCTCGCAAAACTTGTTATAGTCCACATTTGGATCAACATACTCAACCCTTTTAAACAATCCTACAAATTCTGAATAGCTCTTTTCAAAGACTTTTGTAAAAACATCATGGCACTGCACCAGCCGTTTAAACAATTTTGCATAAAGCGCAGAATAAAACATGTTGGAACTTGCAGTATTGAATACGGAATTTGCAATTTTGTTAATGTTCTCTTCATCAATGTCGGTAGTGAGACTGTCGTCTATCCCACTTTCTTCTTTTTTTATAATAATAATGTTATTTACTTCAGAAATTATTTCTGGTTCAACTACACTGTAGGTTGAATCTGTTAACTTGTTGAGTAATGAACGAATCGCATCAATCCGTTTTTCAATGCCTTCTGCTTTTTTCATTTCTGTTTTTTGAAATGTCCGGATGAGTGTCCAGTCTTCGTCACTTATTTGAGACGGTTTGTTTTTTGTGCGTCGATTTGCCGTTGACGACGACGACGACGACGACGATGATGATGAAAAAGAAGTCTCTTGAAATTCAGACTTCTCTCCTCCGACGTTATTTGTTTTTTCTTGTTTAGGAAACATTGGCGTCTTTACATACGTGGGAGCACCAACTTTATTTGCTAAAGACGATATAAGCTCAATAACATTACTGTCTTTTAAATCATATGAAAATCCACTTGCCAGAATATTATTAATATCTTCAAGTGTATATTGTTTTAATACTTTTGCCATTTGTCTCGGCTATTTTTATTACTACTTATTATACTGACAGTTATTTATATCAGTTTATATATTAATATTAATTAATCTTATAAAATATTCTTATAAAATTTCTATAAATGATACAAATTTTTTTATAATAAATTTATATCATTTTTTTAGTAATGTAAAAAGCACTTGTAAAGAGTATTATTATTCGGACCTACTGTACGCCACAGCCTCCAATATTATTTTCGATACTCACAGCAAATGTAGATAAAATAGCATAATTTAAACTGGCTATTGTAGTTTTTGGTAAAGATGAACTAGGTATGTTAAAATTATTAGTTATACTTGATGAAAATGGATTTAATATTTGATAATAGATTGGTGAATTTAGATCAGGTACTATTACAATAGTTTGGGGTTGTGGAAAATTAGGATATGAATAAGGTATACTAGTGTTAAAATTTGTTTCGTCATTGAGCGAGTACACGATAAGGGTTGTTACATCATTGTCATTATTTTCATTTCCGGGAATAAGTTGATTAGTAACTGTAGCTGCAAAATATGGTAAACCATTATTAGGTGGAACAAAACAATAAGAAAAAAATGATGGTGTTGTAGTATTATTAATTGTCGTCGTTGATATACCCGAAACATTTACAAATGGAAACATTGGACCGGCAGAATAATTTATAACACCGGGCAATGGTGATGGTAAAGTAAAATTACTACTATTAAACGTCACTTGAAAACTGCTATTAGGAACAAGACCAAGATTTCCAGATCCTATATTGATCAATGAAGATGGCCAATTGCTTAAATTAGCACCTGGTCCTAGAAGACAATAACCAATATTTCCATTCTTATTATTAATATCTACTAGTTTCCAATTTTCAGGAAGATTAAGCGGTGGTGTAGAAGTAGAAAAGATAAGTTTTTGACTAATAACACCCGTAAGAGTAGTTGAATTAAAGTTTACACCTGTAATAGTTGCACCTGTTAAATTTACATTTGTAAGATTTGTCTTCGTAAAATTTACACTTGTAAGATTTGCGCCAATAAGGCTTGTGCCAGTAAGGTTTGCATTTTGATATGATGTGTTACTAAATGTACACGAAGAAAATGTGTTGTAATTATTATTATTAAATGTGGTACTTTGATTTGTATTATCAAAAATTGCAGACGTGAAGTTGCAATCATTAAATGTATTACTGTAAAAATTCGAGCTAGTAAAATTTGCAGACGTGAAGTTGCAACCAACAAATGTATTACTGTAAAAATTCGAGCCACTAAAATTTGTAGACGTGAAATTACAAAAATTAAATGTTATACTATTAAAATTTGAATTTGAATAATTTTTGTTTGAATAATTTATATTATCATTAAAAACGTCACCATTATCAGGTAGAGATACAACAGTGGTAGTTGCGGCATCGATATCAAAACGCACATTGTGTAATATTTTATTTATTGGAAGTTTTACTAACGGCTTAGAAACACAGTTTTTTATAATTGGTTTGATTGAAACTAAAAAATTGGTATTATATTTATTATCGTTATTATAAGTTGCATTTTCAATAACAAAAATGTATTTTGTATTACCCACTTCCATAATAGCAGTTGGAGTAAAATTATTGGATGACGGGAAATTATTTTGTACCCAATTTTTTGCACTTACTAAAGATACACTACGATGACTATTTTGATTATTTACATTTGTGCTCGACCATGTTTGATATTTTAAAAAATTGCCAATACCGGCTAAATTAACTTGATATTTATGATTACCTTTTTCTTTAATAATAACTTTCTTCGCTTTTACAACAAAATCAAAATCTGCCATTTTATACACGCTTTTGATGACTTAAAAATGTACGAATGTAATACTTTCTTTATTTATACTTTAACAATAGAAAATAATTTAACAATAAATATTTATTAAAAATATTAATATTATAAAATCGACTCGCAAATTACATCACATCAATCTATGCAAACTTCTTGCAATGAATCCCATTGGATTATAATTGTAAACGCTTTCAAGACCAATGTGAGATAATCCGTGCACACCGGCTGCGATTGAAAATAAAAGAACCAAAAAAATTTTCTTGTCGGGCGTCATTTTTTCAAGATAAGAATAATTGGAAATAACAAAAAATAATGCTAAAACAACAAACATGATATTTGCAAGGTGTGCATAAAAAGACAAACTCAAGAAAACTTCTGGATTCATTTTTATTATACTTTTATTATACTAAATTATATAAATTATATAATAATATATATATATATATATATTATAATTTATTTATTTATCAATGTAAATAAATTATATTATATAAATGCTCAACCGATGTGATCACTGCTTAGAATAAATGTTTCCGAATTCATATATAAACAAACAAAACAAACATACTAGTCATCAAATAATTTATTTTAATTACTACCATAGTTGCATGCCGCATATGCTTTTTCACGCGACATTTCGCGCGACGGAATGCCTCCGCGTACCCACCCGTCTGCTGCCACACCTTCGACTAAATTGGAAGGATTCGACACAGTCGAAGCAATAGACGGAATAAGTGGATAATTTAAATAATTTGAATAGCATTGTTCTGATAACAGATTAACACTCCGTTTGTTAATTGTAACATCGCCCTGAATCAATTTTGATTCCAACAACGGATTGCATTCGCCGCGTCCGAGGTACGGTACAGTTACAAACGGTCGCTGATTCAGAGTAATTCTACATTTTGGACGTGTGAGTTCGCTGCCGTTCAACAGTTGAGAATTCACGTCAATATTGCATCCGCCTGCTCCAACTTGGTGACCACCTTCATAAAAAATTCCCGGCTGACTGGTTGCAAATTCAATCGGTCTTGTCATTGTGCAATCTGATGCAAAAAAATTTTGCAACATGTAATTTCCGGAATTCAAATTTTGAACATTTCGCTGACTTAATCCGCATGTATCGTTTCCGATGCGTGCCATATTATCAAAAACATAATCTTTAATTGTTGCCATATTTTGTAAATGTTATAGTATGTATGTATAATATAATATTATATATATATACATAATAATATAAAAAAATCATTCTAAACATAAAATTTAATGGAATAAAATTAATTTGAAAAGATTGAAAAGATTGAAAAGATTGAAAAGATTGAAAAATTATTTAATTGATCACACTGCCTAAAACCGGATTAAATCTTTGACAAGCAAACTCGTTTCCTTCTTTGCATGAAATCATAGAACCGTAACAAAATTCTGCAAATGCTTTTTGATCATTTGGAATGGTGGTGCTTGGATTGGTATAAAAACTCCGCATAGAATCATCAAACTCATATTTATCTCCTAAATCTGCAAATAATTTCTTTCGCAGCTTCTCAGCTTCCGTTATAGTTCTTGGTTCGAAATCTAAAACAGTCGCAACTTGTGTAGTGTGATTGATTTCCTTTTCAACCTTGGGATTGTATGCCGGCGCAGCCTGGTTTCGCTCCGGATCATATGCTATTTCCGGAAGTAATACATTCATCATTGGATTTGTAACGGTTGGTGTGGTCAAATTCGGTTTTAATGCATTATACAATTTTGAATTGACAAATCCTTCCTTTTTATCGCCATTGGTGGCATTTGCATTTGCACCGTTATTATTATTGTTATTGTCGTTATTGTCAGCATTTTTACCATTTTTTGAATCATACTCTTCTTGGTATTGTAACTTGTACATCATAACAAAAATAGCTAAAGTAATTGTTCCCGTAAAAAGTATATTAACATTTTTCGTAATTAAAAATCCTAAAATACTTAGGAGAATAACAATTCTTGATATTGCATTCAGTTTTTGTTCGATCGACATGAGCGGGGCAGGCCATATATCCATCATTTCTTCTCTATTAAATAATATTCGCGGATCATTGATCCAAAATGGTGTGGATAATAACTGTTTTTCCATGCTTGGAACCGGTTGCGGATAACTTAATGCCATGTTTGAAATTGTAGTAGGCATTGTATTAGAGCCATCGTTTTTATTTGATTTGCTTTTGTCAATGTTGTTCACTTGATTCATATTATTTGATACGTCGGATGCAGATTGTAACGTTGTTGTATTGGACATTTTCTTTTATTTTTTAAAAATACAATTAAATGCTATAATTATATTATCTTGTATGTAATGTAATAATTATAATACTTGTATATATATAATATTATAACTATTTATTATTATTTTTATACTCCAACTATTTATTTAATATAAAAAAATATTCTTAAATTTATTTCTTCTTCTTTTTTTTATTTGAATTATTTGAATTTGATGGCCTTGATGCCTCAGCCGGCGTTCTCTCAACAACTTCACCCGTACTAAAAACTTGTGGCATTGTATTGACTACATTTGAACTCGTGCTCGCATGTTGAGTTGTCGCGGCAAGAGCGGCATCCCGTTGTTGTTGTTGCACCTTCAACTTTTGCTGCATTCTCTCTTTCATTTGAGAAACCTTCATATTTCGTTGCAGGTGACTTTGCATGGCTCCAATGTTTACTTTACTTTTGTTATTACCTCCCATTCCACCCATCATACCACCCATTCCCATTTTATTCAACATGTCTGCTAAATTATTCATTCCCGGCATTCCTTTCATTTTACTTAACAAGTCGCTTGCTTCCTGCATAAGTTCGCTCTCTTTAATTTCCCCCGACTTGAATTTCTGGTCGAGCTTCGAACCCACGTTTTTTACAAGTGACATCAACTTTCCAGGATTTTTAAACATTTTCTGAAACACGTTTTTAAAATCCATATTCTCTCCATTCTCTCCTCCAAAATCCGTATCAAAATCTACATCCTTTGCCGTCTCTTCTGCAATCTCTTTTGCAAGTTTTCCAATTTTCCCATTCAAAATATGTGAGATGTGATCGTGAATGGATTCAGCGTTTGCATTTGGTTCCGAATTGTCCCCATTTTTATTCATATTCTTAGCCCAGTCAAAAAAATTAAATTCTTCTGATGAACCACAATTATCACTTGCGCCCGACTCTGAGTTAGCATTCGCATTCGCATTCGCATCTTTACCTTCACCTTCAAACATAGTGTACATTTGCTGAATGGTCTCTTCCAATTTGTTGCGCAGCTCGTCTTCGTTAATCGCCTCGAACAAATTTGCGGCATCACCAAACGATTTTCGATCATCAACATTTGTTATAATCGTCATTAAAATGAGTTGCAAGTACTTCCAAATGGTTTCGCGAGTGGCATCACTAATGCCTTCCGTGTTCCACAACACGCTAAAATCAATATTCGGCAAAAAATGCGTATTTACACTCGCGTACTCGCTCGCGTTTTTATCAAATAATTTTTCATTTTTATACAGAATATCGAAAAATCTCTCTGGATACACTTTTGAACAATATTCATAAAGAATTTGAACCACTTTCTGTGTTTCGGATTCCGATTCGGAACTAGAAATGTTGATTCCATTCGAATTCAAAAATAAACCGAGTGTGCTCTTATATTCGGGAAATGTGTTTGAAATATCAGAGAGAAATTCGAAAATAACCTTTTTAAACTCGTCTGGAATCTGTTTTTTTGATGACATCTACTTATTTTTATAAATAAAAAATACTATTTATATTTATAAAAATACTTGTAACGAATTATTTAAATGGTTGTAAATGATAATAATATATTTGATTATTTATTTATTTATTTTTATTTTCTTGAATAAAATAACATTTTGTTTACACAGACCGTTCGATGATGAATATTATTTTAAATAATTATTTTTTTATAAAAAATAAATATATATTATAAATATATATTATTTTGAAACTATAAAGATGAATAAATTAAGCAAAGAAGAAAGAAAGAATATATTTAAAAAAATGGAAGGATTCTACAATAATAAAGTAGTATTCGATTATTACAAACCAGAAAAAGATAGTACTCAAAAAATACAAGCATATAATTGGTTACATGTTAAATATATCGATCCTTTGGGAGAGTATGCATTGTTTAAAGGTTTACAACTTATTCCAAAAACCGAATATAGTAGATTAACTCAATTTAACACGAGCCCAGATATTAAAGACTTGTATGCATTTTCTATACAAGGATGTGTAGCAAATTATGATAAAGCAACGGGGGAAATATGTTTGAATTCCGTTGATTATGATGATAAAAGTTCATGGAGCTATAGAGGAACTAACGGGAGATCATTTTATGGAATTACAACAGAATGTAGTGTAAATACCGCGTTAAAAGGTGATGAATATCTTTTTGGTGGAAATGTTGGCGGAAGCACTCTTAGGAAGATGAAATGCCCTCTTAAAGAATTTAAATATAAAGACTTTGATGCTGTATACCTCCAACAATATGAAAATGTATATACCGGGACAAATTAGTTATAATAATACTTTCTATCCATAATATAATTTTGTTAAATTACACAAATTTTGAATATACTTCATTGATTTTTGTTGATTTTCCTCCGTCATATTCTTCACATACCCTCTCAAACGTTCAATAAAACTGGAAATGCCGTCGGTCATAGTAACATCCGCCGAGTAATCTTTATTTACAAAAAAAGAAATGTCACCATTTTCAATTGGTTCTTTGTATGGTACACGAATATACGTATTCCAATACTCTAAAACTAGTCTCGGGTTTGTTTTCTTGAATAAAAATAAAAGATTCTTCATTGTTTTCACTTCATCATCTTGTGGAAAAACGCTCTGAACGTCTTCGATAAATTCATCGAAATGTTTATTAAATCCTTTTACAATAAATGATTTTCCAATAGTCGCATCTGTTGTATTAGTATTATTACTACTATTACTACTGGTATTGGTATTGGTATTGGTATAATTTTCCTCGTAGTTCATGATTATATATACACGTATAAGAATACTTGTATATATTGCATTATTTTTATATTATTTTTTATTTAAACATTATTTAATTATGAAAATGTCACATATCGAAATAGGAAATAACCATCTACAATCAAGAAGACGTCGCACTAAACTGTTCCGTATTCCAAGTATACTTGCAACTGCTGCACATGTAGACAAATTTCAAATTCGTGTCATCATATCGAATGTATAAAACGGTGCAAGGTTTGTCCAGTTCCGTGTTTGTTTCGCACTCCACATTAGGACATTTCATGGACTTGATTCGCGGTAGCGTGGGATCCAAATGCGTATATTCATTCACTACATCCGCCAAATGAACGTCGGACTGCTTGAAATACGTTTTTGATACACTGATCGTTGACTCGGTATTCTTTTCCTCGTTTCCACAATTTCTGCATTTGTGAATAAGAATCTTGGTTGTTGGTTCTTCTGGACTGGAACCTGGAGCATCTCCCATTGTAATATAATACATGTTCTTACACACGCTGCAAAATTTCATTTCTTCAAGCGTTTACTTGTAATTGTAATTATACGTTATAAATAAAATGCGTTTAAATTCAATTTTATTAAAAATAATTAAATATTTAAATTGTTAAAAAGCGGAACCAACTCTTCATAGTTCACTTTGAATCCGAATAAATAGAGAGATGAAAAAAAATACTCTGTATGTAAAACCTTTCCACGATTCACTTCCAAGCGTTTCATAATCGCATCTCTATTTTGAATATAATGCGTCTTCATAATCGAGTAAAAATGCTTGCCGAATTCTTGGCTCATCGCGGGTATAATTCGTTGCAAATTTTCAATACTCGACACAAGATGATAAATTGAAAATGATAAGTTTCGATACTCAATCAGCGAATGATAATTTTTAAAATCTTTACTAGTTTTGGTAACTCCAGGTTCATTCAGAATCGGCTCATTATCCATGACAGAGATCAGCGTGAGTAATACCGATGAAATGGTTTGACATCCACTCCATTTCTCTCCGCGCCACGTGTTTAATATATCAATGCATACTTTCCCCGACTTGTAAAAGTTGGGATGAAATCGTGTTGTCCCATCGTTTGTGCAGTACTGTAATACAGGCGGAGAATGGGGATAGTCCGGAGGAAATGTAAATTTAAAAAAATAATAACCATTGCAATAGAGAGAATCTTTTGGACCGATAATAAGTGCCCAACCTTCCATCATATCGGTTTCGCTGTGTTTATAATAAATGCCTTGATCGTGTAGCGGATTTTTTACAATTTGTTGTATATCTTTTAGCAAACGCTTTATGGCGTCTTTTGATATCGTTATCGGAACAACTTCTTTTGACTTCTCGTTCTCGATTTTGGTATTCATTGTTGGCATTGGCATTGGCATTGTTGTTGTCGGGATCGATATGTAAATATTTTATAAATTGTAAATAATTATAATTCATTATGAAATACCATTTATATTGTATTTGTATTTAATAAAATAAAATAGTAAATTACAAAAATATATATTTGTATTTAAATATATAATTTTATAGTCAACTATACATACAATTCGTTATGGAAAAGTTACCGCGTTGTTTAGATTATCATCTTTCCCTTTTGAATAATAGAATATTTTCTACAACATTGTTTGCCTTGGTTTCATTGGGAGGTTCATATTATGTTTATAAAAAAATGTTACCTATGTTTTCAAGTGGTCGCAAACAAATATGGAAAAAAATTCCATTCATATATAATAAAGTAGAAAATGAAATACACAAAATGAAGGAAAAGAATGATGAAGAGGACGAATCATACTACAATAAACTAGTTGAAAACCTTAGGGCAAATGGTGTAACAAAAGTAGACATTGCAAATATAAACACGATTCAAAATGCGGGATACAGTAAAGAGGCGCTCATGACATACTTGGACACATTAAAGGATATGGATACATTGCCAAAACTAATAAGCGGGACAATGTACGACGATCATGAAAATCAACACAAGGAAATTATGCAAATGGCGTACAATTTGTACGCGTATACAAATCCAATGCACATTGATTTATTTCATTCGGTTGTATTCATGGAAAAAAATTTAATCGTAATGATAAGTAAACTGTTAGGAAATCTGGAACGTCAATGCGGTTCCATAACAAACGGAGGAACAGAAAGTATTTTCTTGGCATTAAAAACATACAGAGACATGAAACATGCAAAAATGTCAAATAATACATTCTTTCAAAATGCGCGGGCAAATGCAACCGTGCATAAAATAAATGTGGTTGCACCAGACACGGTACATTGCAGCGTAGATAAATTGTGTCACTATTTAAATATACAGCTAATTAAAATAAAATCAAATCGCGAACACCGCGTTACAGTTTGCGACGTTTTAAAAACGGTAAATGAATACACGGCATGCGTCGTTCTTTCTGCGCCTTCTTACGGTTTTGGCATAATGGATGACGTCGAACATATTTCTCCGGCAATGAAAGAACGAGGCATACCGGTTCACGTCGATGCATGTTTAGGCGGATTCGTTTGGATGTTTCAAGAAAGAGAAGTCGCGTCAAAATATTCATTTTGCGTGGAGGGTGTAACGAGTGTGTCGGTATGTTTACACAAGTACGGATGTTCACAAAAAGGTGTTTCTTGTATACTTTATAAGGATGAAAGCTATTTAAAATATCAATATTTTGTAACGGCAGATTGGGATGGAGGACTATATGTTTCTCCGACTATTTTAGGAAGTAGAAGTGGCGGACTAGTCGCGCAAGCATGGGCCGGATTTTTGTCGCGAGGGTACAAGGAGTATCAAGACAGCTCGAATAAAATTATTCAGGTTGCAAAGTATGCGCACGAAAAATTACAACTCGTTAATGAATGTCGTGTGTACCCTCTTGACTTGCACATTGTTTGTTTTGACTTTGGTAAAGATACATATAAATTGTACGACTATCTTGTTACCAAGGGATTTTACTTGAATGCTCTTCAAAATCCAGCCGCAATTCATTTATGTGTTACAAAAACTCACGACGAACGTATAATTGATGCGCTTATTCAGGAAATTAAAACATTCATTCAATGTAAAGACGTGCTGCAGTATAAAGAAGATCTAGCACCGATCTACGGAATGAAGGCATCCATTCCAGTTTATACAAATGAAATTTTAAATGAATGCATTTCTTCCTATCTGATAAACAAATATTCGACTTGAAATTATGATATAAAAATAAAGTTATGGCACAAAAAATATTAAATATAAATATTTATCATTAAATTATATTTGATATATATAATTATAACTATTAAGTATTATTTTTTTAATAAAAAAGTAATAAAAAATGTCAAATAAAAAAAATCCAATCGAAGAAATATACAAGTGTAGTATATTGAATCGACATCAAGGTGTAGCAGGCGGAGTACCCAAATACATTTTCGTTTTTTATGGAAACCCCGAAACTGAAGTAGCTTCATCATCGGAAATGTCATCGGAAGTTTTAACACGACTTTATAATACATACGTTGAAGATGGGTCCAATTCGAAACTGTTTGAGGACATTTTTAGCAAAATGGAACTAAAAAATATTGCGACATATGACATTCAAATATACATGATTCCTTTTAAGATATATTCAGATGATTCCGTCGATATTATAAAAAGAAAAATAATACTGGCCATAAAAAGTGTACCTGATCTACCGGACTATGCATACGACGAAATGTACTTGTTTTCAAAAACACCGGTAATATTTGATTCAAACGAAGTATATCACAAAATGACAGAATTAAATGAAGACGAACGCGATACGACCAGTGAATCTGATTTTATAAAAACATATTTAATGGGATACAGTTCTTCGGGCGACGATGGCGGCGACAAAGTCGAAAACATATTGTCTACTCTAAAAAGGTTGAATGGGAGAGAAATGTTTAAAGATGTTCCAATTGGACAAACCATCCCGTCAGATGCATATGTAAATCCATTTTTTAGTGAAAGGGTTGATATGGAACTTGAACTCTCAAAAATAAAATCAAAACTTAAACCTTTAGATTTACTCTTGCATACGAGGAATATTGTTCATAATACATTGTTTGTATGTTTTGCGAGAGATGTTATAGAATCAAATTCAGATGCGAATGAAAACGCTGTAATATTAAAAGCGTATTATCCTTTACTATACGCAGACGGAATTCAAACTCTGAGTCAGCTAGAATCCGAATCAACAAAAATAAAATTAGTTGAGAAAACGGATCAACTCGTTGAATCAAAAGAATTTCAAACAAACATGAAACAAATACAGCTATTTTATGATATTTTTGAACAATCAACGAAGCCCAAAATAAAGAGCGAAGAAGCAGGAATCATTGAAATAAATATTGAATTATTGCCAGACAGCGAATTCAATTTTCCTTTGGAAATACTTTTTAAACTGTTTCACGCAACAGAGCAGTGTCAACTTATTAAATACAATCCACAGTTTCAAGATGCGATTTTAAGAATGTATACCAGAAATCATACAAAAATAGGGAAAAAAATTCCATATTTCATAATGCAACACGAATCAGAATCAAATAAAGTATATGATATTTTTATGAAAAATAAGAGAAAAGAACAACAGACAAGTTCAAACATAAATACGCGTGTTAGTATTTACATTAGTTATAACAAATTAGAGAGACAGTATGGTGTAAGAAATAGCGAAAATATTGTTTTTATTTGCGACTTTGATGAAAATGGTCATATATTCATTCATGCATCTTTCAAAAATGCGTATAATGAAGATGCAGTCGATGAAATGATTCGTGCCGCAGTTTCTCCACACATACGCTCCATTGTTGATTACTTGCAGCAAAACGGATATAAAATGCGCGATTTTTATTCCATGTATGATGAAAATGTCGTAATTCAAAATATGAAATATTTATTGATATCCAAACTGAATAACACTGAACCATTGGTCTGGAAACGTTTTTATGGATGCATGTCCAGCGTAATGAAAGTAGTCGAAAATAATTGGAACTCGGATGAAAAAGGTGTAACTATGCAATATGTACGCGTTCCAAGTTTTGATGAAGCGATTATGCGATTAGGTTATATTGAAATGCTTTATAATCTTGGATTTAGAGAGAAAAAACAAGTAATTGATCTTCTTGTTACAAATTTACTCATTTCGAAAAAAATTGCCGAGCAAAGCTATGAAGAGTTTAAAACAAATTTTGAAGGGAAATATAGCAAAGTATTGCAAAAAAATCAAATGCCGAAAAAAATATATGTTAGAAAATTACCCGGATTCAAAGTGCACATGACGAAAAGTTTAGGTGATAAAAATAATAAAATAACAGTAAAATTGTCGGGAATTAATAATATATATACTCTAAATCCAATTCGAATATATCTTGACTCACTTCTTCATATTTTTGGAAATGATGAAAAATATTTACCCAGTCAATTGATAAGGCAACTATGCGACATAACATCAACGACAACGAAACCTTTGATTTCTATAAAAAAATCATTGCAGACAACGACAAAGGAGGAATTAGTTCAATCAAAAGCGGCGGTGGCAGCGGCACCAGACGTAGTAGCAGCACCAGACGTAGTAGCGGCGCCAGACGTAGTAGCAGCGCCAGACGTAGTAGCAGCACCAGACGTAGTAGCAGAAGCACAAGAAGAAGAAGATATTGGAGATTTTGCATTATTAGAACCACCAAAATTAGAAGAACAAGCACAAGAACAAGCACAAGAACAAGCACAAGAAGATGAACAAGAACAAGAAGATGAAGAAGATATTGGAGATTTTGCATTACTGGGCGGCGATGAATCAGAAAAATCAAAATACAATGACAAAAATGAAGAAGAATATGATTTCATTGGAGGGGCATTCGAGTCCAATCCGGTGTATAAAAGGTTGAAAAATATGGAACCGTCATTATTTAAAGAAACTGCCGGGTATGCTACGAAATGCGGATGGAGTGCAAGACGACAACCTATTATTTTGACGAAAGAAGAACTGGATAAAATCAATACGTATGACGAGGAAGTTGGGCAACCATCGTATTATGGCATCCCCTTGGAATATAACACTCAAGACGAAGAAGGCGGCGACAGAGAAGGTAATGAAAAAAATACACACTATTACATTTGTCCTAGATACTGGAATGTGCCAGAAGATAGATCAGTGTCTCAAAAAGAAATTGACGATAAAAAACTTCATAAACACATTGTGACAAAAGACGAAGATTATAATCCGAACAATAAAGAAAAATACATTATTGACTTAACTTCTCCCCTCGAGCATTTTAAAACTGGAAAATATACACCATATTTGCCAGGATTTCTCAAAACTCTAAAAACCAAATCCGGAAAATGTCTGCCTTGTTGTTTTACAGGAGTTAAAGATAAAGACAGTGATGCCTTTAAGGATTACCGCGTTTTTGAAAAAGAACAAGAAGTTATTAATCAATGTAAAAAAGGAAAAGGAATAGAAAAACAAATGACAAAACAACCAACACAAAAAATAGCAACAACAACAAAAGATGTTTCAAGCGCAAGCGCTGCACAAGAACAACAGCAAAAGCGGGAGCAAGAGGGAGCGGAAGTGGAAGTGGAAGAACACCAAAAAGTACAAGAAGAACCCGTGAAAGAAAAGAAAAAAAAATCAAAAACAAACGTTTATGTATCAAAACCCGATTCTGCATTTCCTCTTCAACAAAATAATCTCGGATTTTTGCCGCTTTCTCTCCAACTTTTCTTATTTGAAGATGAAAATTATAGCAAGAAGTGCAAATCCACAAAGGGCGACATGCTGGTTGAAAATGAAATATGTGTGTTGCGCGCAGGGGTTCTCGAGAGTAAAGATTCGAATTACAATCAGTGCTTTATTTCTTGCATTGCCAACATATACAATTCTCTAACCAACAGTTCATTAACAGCGAACGAGTTTAAGCATCGCGTATTTATTCCGAATCTTTCTATCGACCGGTTTGTTTTATATCAAAATGGAACTCTTGTCGAAACGTTTAAAAAGTTCGAATACATTGATACGGATCATTTGCTAAAATATAAAGACACTGTTTTATTCAAAAAAATATTCGGAAACGGTATCCAAGAGACCGATTTCGATAATGACGAAGATAATAAAATTGTTTTTTTCAAAACGCTCATCATGTCTTATGAAAATTTCATAGATTATTTATCTGATGATCAAGTTATTATTGATTACTCGTATTTATGGGACTATGTCACGGACTCAATCTTGTGGTCCGGTTTCATAGAAAAAGAAGAAAAACGTCAACTACCTATAAGCAAATATGGAATAAATTTAATTATTTTAGAACTGTCTGATAAAAAAGAAGAAGTCAGCATTCTGTGTCCCACAAATCATTATTCGGGTTTCACATTTGATTCTAATAAAAAAAATATAGTCATTGTAAAATATGAAGGTTATTATGAACCGCTTTACACGTATTTATACACATCGAAGCGTGACATTGTAAGCACTGTTTTATTTTCTTCTGTGAATTCTCCCATTATTGACCCATCTCTCAAAGGCGCTCTTGTAAAAATACAAACATTTTTTCAATCCACGTGCAAACCGGTACAACTTATAAAATCAATTGTTCAAAATAAATCGTTCGACGAAATCGTTCAAATTCTAAAAAATAAAGAAACATCTCAAACTCGAATTCATCAGGTAAAACAAATTGTTGATTTTTCAGGGAAAGTGATTGGAATGCAAGTAACGTATAATGTTATGCGAAACGAACAAACTCGACAACTTGTTGGAAACATTCTTTGTAATCCTTCTGGTATAAACCCGGACCCAAATTATGAATTACTCTTTGTAAATCAAACTTCAGCCATTTGGAAAACGTATAAACATACCAAAGATTTTGCAGCTCTCATTCAAAAAAAATCCAACGGGGAAATTCCATGCGCACTGAAATTCAAGGTTGTAGAAAATGAACGCGTAATCGGGTTCATAACAGAAACCAACCAATTTATGCCAATTAGTGAACCCATTCCTTTGAAAGATGATGACGAATTAAAACACGTTGAACTCGGAAACAGTGTAAACATTGATGCATCCATTCTTCCGCAAATAAGTAGAACGGGATTTGTTTTCAAGAGGGATGAAGAGAGAACCAACGATGTTGAAAAAATACGTCTTGAAACCAATTTTTATAACGCTTTTCGCAACATTATTCGAATCCACTTGAACCGTTTTGAAATGATGGAAACGCGCAATGGAATTGAAATGTTGTTTCATAGTCGGTCTGCGCCTGCGTCTTCCTCTGAAGAACAACGTTTCAATATTGATCACCATTATAAACTCTACCTAAAAAAGCTCGAACAAATGAAAAAACTTTTACAAATGTTGGGACAACGCAGCATCCAGTTCGTCGACATGAGTCCGTCCGTTCTGAAAAACATTTACGATCAAAAATCCGCTCTAAGTTGTGTTACCGAACGCGGCTCATCGTGTAAAAAATATGCATACTGCTTTTCTATCGATACGGGTGCTTCCGATAGCGAAGAATGCGGACTCTACATTCCCAAACGCAACTTGGTTGACGGTTCAAACAATGAGAATAATTATTATGTCCGACTCGCCGATGAAATGCTGCGTTATAGGCGCATACGCGCATTCATGCTGTATCCAAACAAGTATTTGACATTCGATTCTATCAGTTACAATTTAAAAGAAAATGAAATGCTTTTACTGGATTCAGAATTGGCAAGCTACATTTCTGAAAATAAACAAGCAATCGCGTACAATGACTATGTTGAATACAAGAGTTATTATACTAGCGAAGGTGAAGAATTCATTGATGACGAAGACGGCGATGATGACGATGACGAGGGTGTGGATGTGGATTAAGTCAAACAGTAAAATAAAGATAAAAATAAAATAAAAATGTTACGTTATTTTATTTTTTATTTTAACAATTTTTACCAAATGGATTTAATTAATTCATGAATAAATTAGTTTAATAAATTAAGCACCAGTTAAAATCCCATATCATAATCCTCATCAACTGAACCAAGATTCGACCCCTGCACTTTATCCAGTGTGCTTTGTATCGTCAACTTGTTCTTGCTGCACGGGTTCAGCGGATCCTCCGCCGCAATCTTGTCCATAAACCCTTGTAACAACGCCTCTTTCTCTTCTTGTACCGTCTTATCTGCTGTAGCAACCTGTCCCATCTTCATGATTTGGCCCATATCCAGCATCACCTTGAATGCGCTCGTTCCAAAGTATCCTTCTTGACCACACATTACATTCGCAGACACCCCGCGCATCTCGTCCAGTTCCGCATGTCGCGCCGCTTTCAGAAACATCTCCGGCGTCTCCTCAAACGACGCCTTGGCAATCGGTCCAATGTCGTCATTGTTAATTCCGTGCCGAAAGATTGACACCATTTCCGATTTACACGTCATGCGGTCGCACAGCAAACTAATGTGGTGGTGATTAATATACGTGGTATCAAACGCTTCATACAGCTCATTAAACAGCGCCTGTCGTGCGGCTTCGATGCCGAGCACCCGGTTAATTTCCTGAATGTCGTTGCTAATCGTTCGTCTCGCGTCAATATTCTGTAACGATAAAATCTCCATGAAATTCGAACCCACCGCATCTAGCACCCACGTCTCCTTCTTTCGATACGTGTTGTTCTCCTTGGCAACCAAATCCACAACTTTTCGAGCCAGTACCGTTTTAATGCCTTTAATTCCCCTCAAAATAATATTCTTCATCAGCGCATCCTGAAACGTCTTCAACTGGTAAATTTTATCCGTCTGGTCCAGCGTCTTCGGATCCTTCTCCTTCTTCTGAAAATCCAGCCGGATTCGAAACACCAAATTGTCGCTATTATAATCCGAATAAATACACGACACCTCGCTCCTATCATTTTTCGAATACACCGCTTTAATCGCAAAATGCACGTCATCCATCGTAACCCGTTTCTCATACATCGATTCACGATCCATCTCCATTCGCAAAATCCATTTCGACCGCTCCCGCTCACATTCCGTCTCGTCCTCGCCCCCAACCTCCTTCAACATCCGCTGAAACTCCGCATATTGCGCCAAAATCAACCGGTCTGCAGTAATCTTCGTCTCATTCGGACTATCGCTCGGGTCAAAACAAATCTCCACACTCTTCACAATATCCTCCAGTCGCGTCAACTCGATAAACGGTATCATGTCCGCAGCCGCATCCTTGTTCGACTCCTCGCTCGGTTTCAAATAAATCGTCGTTGAAGGATTCTTCGTATTCTCCGACAATGACAGCAGCTCCTCAATTCGCGGAAGACCGCGAGTAACTTGTGACTTGGAAGCGTCCCCTGATAAATGAAAAGTGTTTAACGTGAGCTGTGTTGTCGGTTCACCAATACTCTGAGCAGCAATCATGCCAACCATTTCGCCCGGCGCCACAATTGCGCGCTTGTACATGAGAACCATCATTTCAGCCAACGCTACCAGCGCCTTTCGGTTAAAGCGTTTGACCATGAGCAAATCGCGCGGCGTCAACGAATAATAATACATCACCTTGAACAGTTCGGTGGGCGGAGCATATTCAAGATGCTCGAATCGCGCATACGTTTCTTCCAGAATAATAAATGTTTCCAGCGGTGTTACATCCACTTCCGAATTCTTGTTGATTTTTTGCATTCCTGCCACATTCGCAACAATGTGTGAAAAGGACAGCGGCAAATAAGCATCGGTCGTATTCTTATTTTTGAACACTTTGACAACAATATCCTCTCGAATTTTCATGAGAAATTCGGTATACTTTTTAGATTTTTCGTCGCAAAGTTTCTGCTGCTTCTTCATACGACTGAATGCGGCTTTTGAAAAGATGGCCTTGAGTTCGCTGTTGGTTTCAGAGTCGCCGCTGACCGGGACATAAAAGTGCGCATACATTTCGTCGGGTGTCATTCCAATGAAATTCATATTCGAGTGTTCGATTTTCACCGTGTCAATGCCGTCTTCGCCGTAACTGAATTGAACAATGCGATTCTTATTGTTTCGAACCGTCATGTCATATTCCACCTTGATGTCTTCCATACCTTTGATCAAGCGGCGCTGAATATATCCTGTTTGCGAGGTGTCGCGCACTTGAAGCCCGTTTGCTAGACCAAAGTTCAATGTTTTAGGAATTGTCAAGTCGTACATCTTTGGGTGATTTGCCGGATCGACATGTTCAATTGAAATAATTTCATCAAGTATAGCGTCATTGATGGTTTTCACTTTGTCCAATTTAGTTGTCCAAACTATAGATTTCATTTTGTTATTTTTCTCAGGATGAAGGAGTGTAATTTGTTGAGCAAATTGTTGACCGTTGGTTGCGCTTATAGTGAGAAGTGTGTACCAACCGGCTCCACTTTCTTCAATCGTAATGGTTGCGTGCACATTTAAACGAGAGCATAAGAATGCGACGTCTTCAATAAAACGATGATTCGTAGAAGTAAGTTCAATCGCCGAATCAGAAATGAATCCATGGTTTGAAAAGTATGCGGTCAAAATTCCTTTTACATATTCCTTATTTGCGACATATGCTTCGTTAGGTATTTCATCATCAATCGTGTTTCCAGTTTTAATACCGGCTTCAAAATCGAGACAATGAATTTCATTATTAGCGCCAGAATACTCGCATACGTTCTTCGCAACTGGAACAAAGTCGCCAACCTTTACATCTTCTGTGTACTCTTCACGAAACTGATTTAGTTCTGCATTCCAAATGAGAAGTGACTTGTTTGCAGTGACAGTTACATAACGACCCGCCTTTGTTGAAATCTTGAATAATTTTTCGCCAGGATCATGTCTTGTTACTGCCGTGATGCTTTCCCATGATACGTGTCCTTCATAATCCATTGTTACAATTTTAACCGGGTGCGTTAATTCAAGATATTCCATATTTTGTTCTTCCATATGTTGAATTCTTGTCATGTTCATGTCAACATGCTCATCAATCCATTCGCCGATTTTAACATATTTCGGAACATCATTTTCAACAATAATTATCGGTGTTTCCCACGTAACCGATTTAACGGCGGTATCAATCAAACCAACACGACCACCCATGGCGTGAAAGAACACTTCCGACGGCGTCAAGCCGGCAATAAACGAATTTTCAACGAACCCGCGCGCACCGGGGCTGTCATCATATTTCGAGTAATGCGGTAAAGTGCGGCTGTCGAATCCGTAGGGAACGCGCTTACCGTCGATGGTTTGCTGACCCACCAAACAAATCATTTGAGCAATATTCACTTTACTGCCTTTAGAACCGGCATTCACCATTGTGATAAAGCGATTCGTTTTGCTCAAACTCTTGAGACCAATATCGCCCGCTTCACCGTTTGCCTTGTTCAAAATATTTGTAACCTGCAATTCAAACTCTTCCTCGTTCGTGCGCCCGGATTTGTTTTCAAACGTTCCAATGTGAATGTTGTCAATGATGGTCTTCACTTCCAGCTTCTTGGTTTTGATCGAATCGACGATTTTTTCCGTCGTCTTCTTGTCTGAAATCAAGTCGCTGATTCCAACACTGTATGCCGACGTCTTCATGTATTCCGTAATAATGTTTTGCAGGTCGTCAATAAAGCTCGCCGATGCAAAGTTTCCAAAATCGTTGCAAATACGCTGAATCATGCCGCTTGTTGTCGATGCCAAAACGCCGCTGTCAATGTGTCCACGCAAAATTTCTCCATCACGTATTTCAAGCACGTTGTTCGACGTGGCATAGTCGTCACTTCCTCCGAATTGTTTGGTTTTATATTTCATACTGAGCGGCGGCAAAATCTGCGACAAGATTTGAAAATTCGTAATTTTCTTCTTTGGATCACTGAATAGCGCCGGGTTTACATTCTTGTATCCCATGAGTAAATTCATGGCCATGCGCGCATCAAACCCGGGAAGCCCGCCTCTAGTAAACTGGTACACTCCAAGCAGCGAGTCCTGAAAAATACCGATAATTGAGTTATTCTTTGCAGGGCTAATAATCTGATACGGGACGGCGGCAAGTCCTTTGAGCTCGGCTTCTGCTTCATCGTCTTGCGGCATGTGCAAGTTCATTTCATCGCCATCAAAATCGGCATTGTACGGTTTCGTGTCGCCAATGTTCATGCGAAACGTGTCGCCCTGCTGCATTACGCGGACAATGTGACACATCATACTCATTCTGTGAAGCGTGGGTTGACGGTTAAACAGAATGCCGTCGCCATCCATCATGTGACGGTGCACAACGTCGCCATTCTCAAGAACAATGGTGCTTCGGTCCATGTATCTGAGCGAAATATCACCACCCGTCTTCTTTTCCAGAATGTTCGCACCGGGATAAATATCGGGGCCGTTTCGAACCAGCTGCTGCAGAAAGTCACGATTCCGATTATTTACAACAACCGGTTTTGTAATATTCATCGCAATCTTTTTAGGCACACCAAGTTCCCGAATTGACAGATTGGGGTCCGGCGTGATAACAGACCTAGCGGAAAAGTCCACACGTTTTCCCATGAGATTTCCTCTGACGCGTCCCATTTTTCCATTCAAGCGCTCTTTAATCGACTTTAAAGGACGACCGGAGCGCTGTGCGACGGGAGCACATGATGGAATGTTGTTGTCCACTTGGGTCGCAATGTAGTACTGCAGTAAACTTTGCCAGTCATCGATAATTGTGGAATTCACAGACGGTTCATTCATTTTCTCCAGAAGTGTTTTATTTGCCTTGATGATATTCACAATCGTGTGGCTGATATCGTCTTCGCTGCGCTGGTTTCCGTCCATTTTAATGGATGGGCGAACCGCGGGCGGAGGAATTGCAAGCACTTGGCAAATAAACCAGTCGGGCCTTGAAAATTTCGGACTGAATCCCATGAATGCAACATCTTCATCTGATATTCTTTTAAATATTTTTAAAACGACATCGGGAGTCATTTTCATATTCAGTTTTTCTTTACCGCCGCCACCGGATTCGCTAGTAGTACCTTCATCGGTTTCACCATCCCATTCCGCATAAAGCGTGGCCAAATTTTCTTTTTTGATTTTTTTGGGGACAAGGCAGCCGCAACCATCCTGTGTATCATCGCCGCACCGTTTGACTTTAGTTACCAACTGATGAACGTGACTCCATCTCTCGTCAGGTTTCATGCCCATGCATTCTTTATTTGCTTCTTTATCAATCAAGAGTTTGCTGCATTTGATGCAAATACATTTCAAAAGTTTAATAATCGTAGGAAGATATTGATAATAAAACACGGGTTTTGCCAATTCAATGTGTCCAAAATAACCAGGAGTTTTGATATAGTCCAAACCGTCTGTCGGACACTTTAGACCGGGTTCAAGTACGCCTAATCGCGGATCAAACATGCCACCGATCACCGGAATGTTATTCGAATATGTATCTCGACTTGTTATTTCTGCAACTGAGCATTTTCTTATTTCTTCAGGCGACAAAACGCTAAATTGAATACCTACGATCTTTGATGCAGTTTTCTTCGTCCAATTCGGTTGTTGTGTCATTATAGTAAGCGATTAGAGCTAACTATTATTTATTATATTTATATATCTATATTGTTTTATTTCAATTTTATAAATAAATGTTTTTTATAAAATTGAAAACAGTTAAAAATGAACAATAAAAAAAAATTTATTATTCATTTTTTCATTTTATATTTTCACTGCTAAATATATAAAATGCCTTTACTTACTGAAAATGTATTAAATAAAATATATGCAGACAGCAGAGAGCAGAGAGATGTTTCTTATATAACAAATAATCAAAATATCGATTTATAGATTGTTTTCAATTTTCAATTTTTCTTTAGAATTATTAGAATTATATTATTTATAAAATTGAAATAAAAAGATGTATGCATATAAATGTAGTATAGACTTATAGAACAACACACTACCAACACACACCAGTCCAGCATCCATCCACTCATATCGATATGCCGAATAATCAGAAGAAAAAGAATATAAAAGTAACTGAATCTTCTTCATCAAATAAATCACCTTTGAATGAAAGGCCACATCTTCAATATAGACGTTCAAGGACTGACGATGGAAGTGGCGATGAATACAGTGATACTTCTTCCACTAGTTCACATGAACCAAATAAAAAACAATACAAAACGGATGAGTTTGACAAGGTAGAGTATGCTAAACTTCTCGCAGAGTTGTTTCCTTCAAAATATTCTGTCAACAAGGCTCTAAGTTTACAGAATCAGTCAAAAAAATTGAAAAGGGACATTGAATCAAATTCATCCTCATCATCTGAAGAAGAAAGCGAAGAAACGCAATATCCAAGAAGGAGTGCGCGATTGAAAAAGCTGGAGAACAAGCAAAAAGAAAAATATGGCGAAAAGCTCACTGTAGCAAAAAAATCGAAAGGCGAAAGCGCAGAGAGTGCAAAAGAGGAAGTGTTCTATCAGAGTAAAAAGCCAAAATATAATGAAGAATACGATGAAACGCTCCCTTCCAATGTCAAGAACGGAAAGGATGGAAATTACAATATTGTCATCAACCTTCAAGAACCGCAGTTTGACTATTTGTCGGATCAATACGATGACGAAGATTCGGCACTGAATGATTCAGTTTTTGATGATGAATCCATTTCATCTGATCAAGGGAACTCGAGCGGCAATGATAGTGATGATACATACATAGATGATGATGACAGCGAAGGAAGTTATGATAGCGATCCTTCTGAAGTCAGTGGTAGCGAGAATGAACAAGAAGAAGAAGAAGTTGCGGCAGCGCGTAGTTTTCAAAAAGGTTCTTATTCTTCTTCCAATGCAGGAGCGACAGCATCACAAATAGCAGAAAAGGCAGACAACATTAGTTTTACAATCAACGGAAAGTCGATATTATCCGAAAATAAAGGTAAAGTAAATTACAAAAGTAAAAATGCTGATAAGAATCATGATATTACTCGCGATGAGGACGACGACGAGTGTGGAAGTGAAGATGAGGCGACAATTCGAACCATCAAGGCACAAATGGAGTCAATTCTTGCAACAGACAAGAATAACAAAATTGCAAGAAATACATTGGATCAAATGATTGAAAGGGAGGAAAAAATTAAACGGCTTCGAAAGAAGAAGAGTGTGAAACAAATAAGAAGCAATACAAGAAAGTTTGGGCGTTTGCTACAAAAAAAGAACTCGGCAAATGATCTTAAATATTTCAAAAGGTACTTGACACACGAGCAGCAGGCGGAAGTGTTGAAAGAATTGGACGATCTAAATAAAATTATGTTGGTGGATAAACCATATCGTTTGACTTTACTAGAATCCAAAATTCCTCAGCAATACAAGGCAATCGCGCTAAAGCGTATTCAGAATTTGCGTTATATGGATTCATGTTCGGGTGAATATTTCAAGGTGAAAAATTGGGTTGACACATTTATGACAATTCCGTTTGGAGTGCACAAGACGCTACCGATCACAATGGATGTTGGCATAGAACGGTGTCATACTTTCATGGAAGCAGCAAAAGACATTTTGGATTCGGCGGTATATGGACTCAACGATGCCAAAATGCAGATTATGCAAATGGTGGGTCAGTGGATTTCAAACCCGTCTGCACTTGGTTCAGCGATTGCGATCAAGGGTCCTCCGGGAACCGGCAAGACGACGCTGGTAAAGGAGGGGATTAGCAAGATTTTAGGAAGAGATTTCGCATTTATTGCGCTGGGTGGTGCAACTGACAGCAGCTTTTTGGAGGGACATTCATATACGTATGAAGGCAGCACATGGGGTAAAATTGTAGAGATTCTCATTCGATGCAAGTCGATGAATCCGGTAATCTTCTTTGACGAGTTGGACAAGCTGAGCGACACACCCAAGGGTGAAGAAATCACGGGGATTTTGACGCATTTGACGGATACGTCTCAAAACAGTCAGTTTCACGACAAGTACTTTTCAGAGATTGCATTTGATTTGAGCAAATGTCTGTTCATTTTCAGCTACAATGACGAGTCAAAGGTCAACCCGATTCTTCTTGACAGGATGTATCGCATTCACACCAACGGGTATGCGAAGAAGGACAAGACGCACATTGCGCAAAAGTATTTGATTCCGAAGATTCAATCAGAGGTGGCATTCAAGCCGGAGCAAATTATTATCCCCGACGAAACGATTGAATACATTGTGGAACATCACACAAACAAGGAGGATGGTGTACGCAACTTGAAGCGCTGTTTGGAAATTATCTTTACCAAACTGAATTTGTACCGCTTGATGAAACCGGGAAGCAAATTGTTTGACAAGGATTCAAGTTCCATCGAGGTTGAATTCCCATTTACAGTGACCAGCAGTGTTGTCGACATTATGATTAAAAAGGCAGAGACATACAGCCCTCCCATGTTCATGTATACGTGAATAAAAAATATACGTGAAGTTATTGTAAAAATAAAGAACGAATAAAACTACCAATTGGATAATTTCACAGAACCTGATAGTGCTTTCCGCATTCAAAATGATATTAAATTTTTTTTACTTACGTTTTTTTACTATATATATATATATATATATATTATATAGTAAAAAAATAAGTTAAAATATTAAATATATAAATAATTAGATTACACTAATAAACTCAAAATGAATCACGAAAGACAAAATCGCGATATTCATATCAAAATGGGTTCAGATTGGATTCCGATAAGCATCAACTCGAGTTCGGAAGAATTAAAGCGGTATGCCATCGTATATATACAATACAAAAATAGACCTACATATCATCGCGAGGTTGCATATGAGACAGATGGTGTGAGTGTATTCAGAGAAAATAACGATCATTACAAACCAACATTTGTTTCACATGGACAACATGTATTCCCGACCATTGACATGGCGGATGTGAAAGTATTTTTAACGGATGTTCTAAATGCAAACTGGTTTAAGGCGCGTAATTATCAGGCATGGGCGTATCGTGATTTCTTGTTTGATACGGCTGAACCACAAGTTAAATATTATGCTTCTCGGCACTCATCGCATTTATTTTTTCAAACAAGTAACTACAGAGATGTTGTAACGATTGAACTAGACGGATTACCTCCCAATATTATTTTCAAGCTCTCTAGAAACGATAATGGGAGTGTGTATTATGAGAAAAATGATCGGAATGCGTCTAGAGTACGAATTTGTGATAGCGAAACTGCTCGTTCTGGATATCTGGGATTTTATCGAAGAATGACCGATGTTGGCGATTTTATCATTTCTCAAGAATCAACACCGACGGCGGCGCCTCTGCCTATATCACTTCCTCAGGACACTTATGGGCCAGAATATCAAGATTTCGCCGGTTACTTGCATCAAATCAATGCAACAGCTGCAGCAGCCGCATCTGCACATCAAAACCACAGTGTAAAATTGCCTTTGGCTCCGGGTACGCAGAGTATTCAAACAGATAATGAAGAAGAACAGTGCATTATGTGTTTTAAAAATAAATCGACGCTGCGATTAAATCCATGTGGTCACAAGGTAATGTGTCCAGATTGTTATAATAAAATAGAAAAGAGCGAATGTCCTATTTGTAGAGGTAATATTATAAAAATAACATACGAAAATTCATAAAAGATAAATTAATATAAAATACATGTATTTAAATTTTAAATAAAAAACTGTTGCCATAATTTATATTCATACGATTCGTGTGGTTTGTTTTAATTCTTATTTGTTTATTATTTTTGTTATTAGAATTCTTGTTATTAGAATTATTGTTAAAAAGATGATGAGTTGAATATTTTGTTTCTTTATTTACTTTAAATTTTGGTTGTATTTCTTCAAATATAGAGTTTTCCATATTAATTGGTTTACCAGATGTTATCGTTGGTTGTTGATCATACCCGTCAACTTTTAAACTACAAGACAGATCTTTTAATAAATGTTTCCATTTATAACTTTTTAAATCGTTTGAATTTAAAAGTAGTAATAACGTGCTAGTTAAAGCACCGCCAAAAAGTTGGTCCCTTTCTATAAAAGCATCTGCACTAAATTGGGGATCTTCGCATCCACTAATGCAGTAAACTTCTCCAGATGTTTTTTTATATTTTTTAAATTCTGTAATTGTTTGGCGAAGTGTCCATTCTAATCGATCATAAATTGTTGGAAGTGTTTTTGCAGTTTCATCAGTAAAAAAACTTAAATCATTATATTTGTAGCGATGATCAGCGCCTGTACCAGAGTGACATGCATCTAAAACAATATACAGTTTTACTCCTATTGGAATTTTTTCAACTAAATTTTTTCGAATAATATCGTCGGTTATTACTCCGGATTCATTGTAGTCGATTGGAACTATACACGAATCGTGTCCGCTTACTTCATCGTTATTGAAATCGCGTTGAAGAATTCCGTGTCCTGAAAAATGAAACCACCCGTGATCTCCTGGCTTTAAACTACGAACAAATATATCAATTGCCTTTAGTATATTTATCCTTGTTGGTTTAACTCTTGTGTCATCTGTTAAAAATATAAAATTTGTATATTCAAGTTTGGATGTTAGAAAATTTCTAATGTTAATGGCATCATTTACGCAACCATAAAGTTCATCGATGGTATTTTTATAGTTGATTCCAATAATTAATGCATTTTTCACCATGTTTTCTTATTTATATATATATATATATATTATTTAAAAATTAAATAATATATGAATTTTTAAATAATATATGAATTTTTAAATAATATATGAATTATTTAAATTATTACTAAATGACTAAATAAGTAAGTCTATTTTAACTTACATAAAACTTAAATTTGAAACAAGATTGTTTAATTGAAAAATGTCGCATCGTTCCGACGGTGTAATAAGAATATGTTCGCTTAATAATTCTCGTATGTATTCATGTTTTATCATGTTTAAATATTTTGGAGATATGTATCCTGTCGACAAGAAAAAATCAGCCGGATACTCGTGATAAAATAGTTTTATATTTTTAAATATATATACTGTCATAAAAATAAAACCAATAGACCAAATGTCGTGTGATTTTTTATGTTTTACCCAATTATAATTAAAATTTTGTGGATATTTTATGACATCATTTCCATTCTTTATATTTGCAATTGTGTTTTCAGTTTCTGGAGCACAAAAAGGAAGAGTGCCGCCACTTGCATTTTTTGTCTTGTTATGAATTCCAGAAAGACCAAAATCAATAAGAAAAATAGACAATTGCGGTTTTTGTACAACCAGAATATTTGCAGGTTTTATATCGCCATGAACACATTCAACTTCGTGCAACTCTTTTAGAATTCCGGATAGTTGTATAAACGCGTCATACACAAGTTCGTCAAAATTACCCTTGTTTTTAATAGAGTCTATCCATCTGTCAAATGTAACTGCATTTGAAATATATGGTTGAATGCTATAAAATAGTTGCGGTTTTGATAATTTAATATGACAGTACACCGGAATTACAATTCCCAGTCTTATAATATCTTGATAACTGTTTTTGTATTTTTCCATAAGTATCGAACTTACAATATCTTCTCCTGAAATTTGATCGTCAATATCATCAATTCGAAACATTAAATTAAAATAATGGTGTTTAAACATGCCCAACGCATTTGAATTTTTATCGCACGCATCATATCGTTTGTACGCGATGAAATCTTTTAAATATTCTTTTTCATTGTGTTTATGAATATTTGTAATCGTATTTTTTAAAATGAATTTATTCATATCATCCCAATAAGTTAAATTATAAAGTTCGGCTTCTTGGAAATATCTTATAATGCTACTAATAATTTCATCAATCGTAAAAACAGGAGATGGTATATTTGTTTTTATAACTTCCGTTTGTTCTACGCCATGAGTGTTGAAACTGTTATTTATTAAACTATTTACTTCTTTTACACCATCAATGTTTTTTTCATGTATTTTTTCTGACTTTTTATAGTTATAATAAGAAGATAATAATTCTAACGACGATGGTGACGATGGTGACGACGATGACGACGATGACGACGATGATAGTAACCTTGTATTTTCAGTATCTAATTTTTTATTGTATTTTTTCATGATGTCTTTTATTTATTCGAGTCTATATATTATTTTTAATAATATTTATTATAGTTTTATAAATATTATTATTATAGTTTTATGAATATTGAATGTTATATCTAGATATAGAGATATAGATACCAGCTAGATACCAGCTAGATACCAGCTAGATACCAGCTAGATACCAGCTAGATACCAGCTAGATACCAGCTATTTTTTTATTTAATCAACCTATGTCTTACTGTTTATAAAATTCAAGCAACCTCGCAGATGGATCAACATTGGAACAAAAGGGATGTCTCCAGTAGTAAGGAATCGCGTTATCGCTCTTATCCGGAAAAAAATTCTCAAATATCTTTCTGTAATAAAAACTCTCCTTATCATACGGCAAATTATCTTCATTCATCGCACTGTTTTTCAATTCGGCGATTGTTTTTATGTATGCGCCATATTCGATGTCTGATACTTTGGTTTCAATGTGTTCTTTGATCATTTGTACCCAGGTTCTCCCCGAATTTCCTGATACTCCATCGCTAAATGCCTCTTTACGCCTCCAAAGCAAGTCATGCGGCAAATATCCCTCTCCATTAAACGCTTTTCTAAGCAAGTATTTCTCAATTCGCTCATCGTCAAATCGCTTATATCGCGGCGGTATTTCCATGACATATTTCAAAAACGCCTTGTCTGCAAATGGAACGCGCGCTTCCAAACCCGCTCCTGAAATAGTCTTGTCTGAACGCAGCAAATCAAAATAACGCACATCGCGAATCATGCGTTCGTTTTCACGTTTAAAATCTTCATCTGATGGTGCCTTTGTAAATCCACGATACGAACCGAACATTTCATCCGACATGTCCCCGCAAAAAATGACAACATCATTAGAATTCTTTGAAATATATTTGCTAATTAAAAAATTGGGAAGCGAGGCGCGCACCGAAGTCGTATCATAACTTTCAATCTGATACACTGTGTCTTCGATTGCAGACAGAAATTCTTGTTCGCTCAAACACACTTCGTGATGACGCGTTCCTAAGTAAGTTGCGGCTCGCCGCGCCCACATCAAATCAACCGACCCCTTTAGACCAATGCTATACGTGTTTAATTTTGAAGGATCCATAAATTTACACATGATTGCAGTGACAAGAGTGCTGTCTAAACCACCAGACAATAAACATCCGACAGCGCCGCGCTCCGACATCAATCGTTTCTTTACAGCAGATTCTAACAGCGTCTTAATATTCGCACAAATGTTTTCTTCACTATCTTCAACCGTTTTAAAAACGTAATTATATGGCACATATTGTTCAAGAATCGGATCTACACGTCCGGCAGTTTTTAGCGCGCTATAATATGGATGAATTATAAGAGTACCGACCTCATAAACGCCGTAACATCCCGACGGAAATTGTCTTACATAATCACTTATGCAATGATCCATCGACTTTATCTCGCTTGCAATCGTAATGTCTGCTGCGAATCCAAATTCTGACCCGTAAAACAAGGAACGAATGCCAAACGGGTCTCTTGCAACATACGTTGCATTTGTATCATGATCAACCAGCGTTAGCGCAAACACTCCGTCCAACCTTTTCAGCGCTTCCTCCATTCCAAGTTTACGATACAAGTGAATTACAATTTCACAATCTGAACCACCCTTATTATACTCTTCCTCCAAATCAAATTCATCAATGAGCTGTTTATAATTATAAATTTCACCATTGCAGATCAGGGTGCAATTTTTTAGTTTTAATGGCTGGTTTCCAGTACTGCTTAGTCCATTGATTGATAAACGGTGAAATCCAAAACAACGGTGTGAAAATTGGTTTTCCACTTTTTCATGTAAAAAAATAGAATTATCTGGTCCTCGATGACTCGACTTGTAAAATGTTTGTTGAAGTGATTTCAGTTTTTTCATTTCCAAATATTTAGTCAACCGATTTTCATAATAAAAAATACCGCACATTTTTAATAAATATGTTGGGGGTTATTAATCCGGTTACGTATCCACAAAATTTCAAGTTATATATATACATAGTCATTTATCTATGTTGGTTTCATTAAATATATTTAATACTCCATCCAAACAACTTTTCAGTCCATCCAAAAGAACAACCATCTCAATTTTTCCAACCATTCGGCATTTTCATCTCGTTTTTGGTTTGTTTTTATCGCAAGTAACATATTCTTCGTTATTGAATATATTTCTAATACTATTATAATATTTTTATTTTATTTTTCAATTTTTTTATAAAGAACATAAATAAAAAATAATGCATGTGAGTTCTCTCTATTCGATCTTCTGCATAAACTTTAATATTTTAGTTTTTTTGAATGATGCCAACACCTCCTTCGTAATGTATAATATATGTTTCTGATTTTTTTGTCACACACACACCTTTGCAACTGCAGTCAACCAAACCTGGACGTTTTGTTTTGCCCGTTATCTCGCACTTGAGCGGTTCTTTTTTTTTTTGAAAGTTCTTTCTCTCTTCTTCGTGAAGTATGTTTCTTTGTTCATCTTCATCGTCATTCCATTCGTTTTCAACTTTACGACGCTGATCAAACAATGCGTTCAGACATATTTGTCTATGAATCTGTGTTGCAAAAACTCGAAAACCTTGAACACATTGACCGTGAAACAGTTTAGGGAACATTGATTTGATTATAACTACTCTACTCTTCTTCTTTGTTCGAAAACTGATATGTGTGAATATAGGTTTCTAAAAATCAATTTATTTTTATTCATTACTTATCAAATTATTTTTATAATTATTTATTTTCTTAAGAAAAATAAATAATGATTTTAAAATCGGTAGTTATTAATATTATTATAATATAATAATATAATATTATAATAATACTATAGTATTATTTCAACATAAATACTTTTTTATAAACAATAAAATAACATAATGTTTGGTGTAGTTAATAAATTATACTTGTGTAATCAGGAGCGCTCAAGAGAATTGAATGATCGTATATCCGTTCGAAATATTCCATCTGCACCGCTTCAGCCGCAGTATAGCATGCGACCAGTTTTAACCAAATATTCAATTATGCCCATTTTAGACCAGCGTGCAACTCCGTCTGTTCCATTAGAACAGTTCCCCGCGTTTAATCCCGAACAAACATTTAATCCGGGCAATGCACAAGCACCGTGGTCTCTGTTTTCTTCCAATGTAAACACAGAATCCATTTTGCGCAATCAAGTGTTCGCGCTCCAAAACTGCCAACAAGCGTATTATGTGCCGTCGTCAAAAAGCGACTTGTACAACGTTCGTGTTCCAGAAAAATATGTGGAACAACCGCATCCCGACCTGTTTCGTCGTCAACCATTTTGTCCACATAATCCAAATGAACATAATCTTGCAACTAAGTTTTTCAATAATTCAACTCGTCATGATATTAAAAATTTATAAGTGATCCTGAAAATTTTATATTTTTAGCATATTGTTTCTATTTTTAGCATATTGTTTCTATTTTTAGTATTTAGCATCTTTATTATTTATATTATTTTATAACAATTATATATAAATAATAAATATTTATATTATTTTATAACAATTATATATAAATAATAAATATTATAATGAGCTGTTCTAAACAAAAAGGTGGCGGTGTTTTTGACGTATTTTGTCCTCTATGTAACTTGCCTTTTTATTCCCCGTTTGAAGGTCAAGAAATACCCAGTGATGATGATGAAGGCGATGACTTATACGATTTGCGAAATACCAAATTAGGTTGGTTGTCAGATGTTTTGGGGGTTGACGACAACACGCGAACCGTGATGGAACTAAAAGGCGACGATAGATATGGACAGTTTCCAATAAAAAATGGTAAAGAAAAGGGCGAACTCTTTGGACTCAGAGATTCCATTGCAGTGCAAGCAGGAACTAGAAAAAAAGAGTATTATAAAGGATTTGGAGCCGCGTTTCATAAGGATTGTTTTAAATATATTAGCGAAAAATCAGGAAGACCGATAAGCTACCAACTTGGTGTTGACATTGAACAGACAATAGAAGATTATTTCAAAGCGCATCCAAAAACGCGAAGAGATGATGACTATCAACAACAATCGTATGATTTTCAAGGCGCGCTGGAAGATAACGGCCCTGAATATTTTGTTTCTCCGCTGGAACCGGATGGAAAACATGTTCGACAAATGTTAAGTGATTTTATTCCGAAAAAAAAAGCATCATCGCCTTCTCCTCCAACCCCCCGTAATACAACGCCAAAAAAGGAGGCATCGCCACAGAAAAATGGCAGTCCGGGTGCAGCCAGTAGTTGCTCATCCCAAAAAGACAAAGCAATTTGCATTAAAAAAAAATGCGTATGGGGTAAAACAAACAGATGTAGCAAAAAACGATCTACGAGAAAAAAAACGAAATCAAACTCAAAAACAACCGCAAATGCAAATGGATGTCCATCTCATAAAGACAAAAACGAGTGTGTAATGAATAATTGTGTATGGGGGAAAACAAATCGATGCAGCAAAAAGCGTGTTTCTAAATAAAAAATAAATAAATACAGTTCCAAATAATATATAATTTACGTAAAAAGTATAGTTATACATTATTCGTTTATATATAAATGACAAGTAATGATGTTGAGCCGTTTTTATTTAAAAACGGTCCAGGTCCATGTCCAAGCGGTTTAAACACGATTGATGATGTGACACTGGCATATATGGTAAATACGACCCAATACGAGAAATATCTTAAAAAGAATCACATGGATTACGATTCAGTATTCAAGAGAGATATAAGATTTTATAGGAAAAGAATTATCTCGTTAACCAAAGATTTATTCAAAGAACAAGTTGAAAATGATAAAAATAAAAATGTTTTAGCGGGCGCATTCAACATGTACATGCGCGCATGCATCTCTTATTTAAAATTTTCAGATCAAAGTGAAACAATACAAAAATGCTACGTTTGTCTAGGTATAAATGATAATGATGACAATCAAAATCAAAAATGCGTATGTAAAAACACAAATGAAAGCGATCTTTTCGAATTCAATAAAGCAAACGAGTTATGTTTTAAACCAAAAGAAGTTAAAAAAATTACACTAGACAATTACGTGATTCGAAAAAATGTGAAAAAAAGTGAACCGGTTGTTTATCCTCAACAGTTTACTTTCAATCCAAGAGATCCGGCATTTAAATGCAAGGGATTGAAACCAAAACCACAATCAAGGTCCCAGTCAGTAGAAAAAATACGAATAGAATCAAAATTTAACGACATAAATGAGAACGCTGATAAACCGAAAGAGTTAACAAAACAGTCCGTTGAAACTTTAAAAAGAGTTACTAGCATTGAAAGTGGAGAGAATAGAGAGAATATAGAGAAAAATATAAAAGATTCAAATGAAAAAACAAATGAAAAAACAAATGAAAAAACAAATGAAAAAACAAATGAAAAAACAAATGAAAAAACAAATGAAAAAACAAATGAAAAAACAAATGAAAAAACAAATGAAAAAATAAAAAATAATAAAAAAAAGAAAATAAAGAAAAAGGTTTCTTTTGATGTAACAAATTATATCGACAATATATAATAACTATATTTAGGTTGTTTGTTTATACAAAATGTCTCAAAATGAAATTGGAGGAACAATAAAAAAGTCAAAATTGAATACTGATCAAGTATTTAAAAAATTATCATGCGGACCAACTCAGGAAAAGAATTTCACATGTTATACAACCAATGCATTAATCCAACTCAGAGACACTTGGAATGCGCGACACCCAGATGCCATGATAAAAAGCAATGATGTCGAAGATATATGGCATTCATTAAAATCGGGATTTGGAAATGTGTGTAATAAAGAATCATGCTGGTTGCGCCAATTGGCATCTGCATCTAAAGAAGTGAAAAACTTATTCAATTATTTTGCACCCGAAAGTCCAAAAACATGGGAAAAAAATCCAAATGAGTGGTTATCAAGTGTCGACATTTCAAAAGTCATGAAACAATATGAAGACACATTTCCATCTTTTGAATTTCTTGGTCCGTCTCCAATCGATTTTGATAAAACGCCAAAAGGAGAGAATTCGTGTGTTTTCGAAGAGTTATGCAAATTTGAAATGAAAAACTATTTGAATCCATCCGATCCAAAACATAAAATCGGAATTATTTTCAACACAGACCCTCATTATTTAACCGGATCACATTGGATCTCTCTATTTATTGACATGAAGAAACAATTCATATTCTTCTTTGATAGTACCGGTGATGCGCCTCCAAAAGAGATTACAAAGTTTGTTAAAAAAATCATAAAACAAGGCAAAGCGTTGGGACTACATTTCAAATACGTTGTAAATAATAAGGAGCATCAGAAACGCAATACGGAATGCGGAATGTACTCACTCTTTATGATTATTAACTTGCTCAAAGAAACTCGAACGCCTGAAGATTTCTTAACTACCATTTTCACAGATAAAGAAATGGAGAGATTTAGAAGTATTTTTTTTAATAAAGAGGAAGTGTAAACGAAAAAGTGTAATAATATATTTTAGCCTTTTTATATAATAATTTATTTTATAATATATAATATAATATATAAACCGGTAAATATGGAGTACGATTCTGATGATGATTTGTTAAGCGGTCCAGAACGAGATTTAAATGGATTTATTATTCCCGGACAATATGATTTCGGTTCTCCAGGTTCTGCTTCTGCTGTTGGGTTTGGTTCTCCGGGTTCTGCTTCTGCTGTTGGGTTTGGTTCTCCTCGTTCGATCGATATATGTAAGCACGGAAAAAGAACAAACAGCTGCAAAAAATGTTTTAATGACTTTAATGCTTATAGAATGGCGCAAGGTCTTCAACCAATAGCATGGGGAATTTTCTGCAAACACGGAATAAACAAGTATAAGATGACGAATAAGTGTCCAGATCCGGAATGTAATAAAAGGAGAACAGATGCAAAAGGTATTGTCGTAGGCGAAGAACCTCAACCTACGAATTTACAAGGTGTTATTCCCGAAAGTGCTCGAACATTCGAGCCCCCTGTTCCTAATAGTGCCGGTTTGTCTTTTTCGCCATTAGAAGTATCTCAAGTATTGCCTGTTAAGAAGAATTTATTTGGAACAAAGGTTTTTGATAGTAGTAGTGAAGAAGAAATGGGTGGTGGTGGGAGAAAAAAATATAGAAAATCTTCTAAAAAATCAAAAAGGAAATCATCTAAAAAATCAAAAAGGAAATCATCCAGGAAAGCCAGAAGGTCGTTAAAAAGGTAAAAGTAGACTAAATTTAATTAATTTTATTTTATTTTATAAAATTGATTTTTTATAAGATAGAAAGACATATATTAACTTTCTCACAAGTAAAAAAGAAAAAATGCAAGACACAAATGATGTTACCTCTGTAAATGCTCCAATTCCTTTACCCACCCCCTTGCAAATGTTTTATAAAAAAAATATATTATATTATTATAAATTAATAACTTATCTGATTATTAGGATGTTTACATATTTGAATTCGCTATTTTCAAAATCTAATCCTAAAATTTCTAAAGAAAAAAATCAAGACAATGAAGACAATAATAATTTACCTAGTCATGTTGCTCTTATTCCTGATGGAAATCGACGCTGGGCAAATGATAAAAAATTACCTACTTCAGTCGGTCATTCAACCGGGTCAAAGCGAATTTTAAAAAGTTATTTACTTGCTTTTAATTTAGGCATTTATTGCGTTTCTGTTTGGGGTAGTTCATATGAAAATCTCACTAAACGTTCGACTTTAGAAATCAAATCACTATTTAAAATCTATAAAAAGGGGTTCGAATCACTTCTTAATCGTCCCGAACTTCATGAAAAGAAAATCAGGGTAATGATTATTGGTCGATGGCGAGAGGTATTAGATGAATCTGTAATTGAGGTAGCCGACAAGTTAATGGATACTACAAAAATGTATGATGGTCATTCTCTTAATTTTTACATCGGATATAATGGAACACATGAAATGATACATGCAATCAAAGAAATTGTTGAAGAATCGAAAAAAGATGAAAAAATGGATATAACCGAAAGTGTATTAGAAAAATATCTTTGGTCTGGTTCTCTACCACCCGTTGATCTTATTATCAGAACAGGGGTTGATAAGGATCCTCATAATAGTGTTGGTTTTATGATGTGGAAAACAGCAAATAGTCAGTATTATTTTACAAAAATTAAATGTCCTGACTTTACCGAAAATGAATTTATGAAAGCAATTAAAAATTATCAGAATAGAGAACGGAGACTGGGAAAGTAAGTAAATAGTATTTATTATATTATTTTATAATTATAAAATATGTATAAAATAATATTTGTATATTTATAGAGAAATAATAGATACGTTTTAAATAAATATAACATGAAAATTAGAGAGTATAGTAGAAGAAAAAATAGGTATCGTAAAATACCGAATCGATATATTCCCCAACATTTGTCAGGTAAAGATAAACGAATTCAATTAAAAATGTTGAAAAAATCGAGACGAATGTATAAAAATAAAAAATATTTTACTAGAAAAAAGGTGGCATCCTTTAAAAATAAAAAGTCGTCTCATGTTCAAAACGCAGAACGAATATATAGTGTAAAAAATGTTACTCCGAGTCAAGAACTTGCACGAAAAACCGGATGTTCTTTACATGCTCTCAATCAAATTGTAAAAAAGGGCGAAGGTGCTTACTATTCTTCAGGATCAAGACCAAACCAGACAGCACGTTCGTGGGGACTTGCACGTTTGGCAAGTTCGATTACCGGCGGAAATGCCGCTATTGTTGATTTCCATATTTTAAAAGATGGATGTGACCATAAAAAGAAGGCATATCTTCTTGCAAATAAAAGAATGAAATAAAATGTATGTTTTTATTACTACTCTACTGCTGTTGTTAATATTCAATATTTATACTTTTTTATATATTTTATTTTAAAAGGTATTATTATTATAAATTTAATATAATAATAATAGTATAGAAGATAGATATATAAATTATAAATTATATAAAATGCGGACTCGTGCATTTCGGTCCAACATCTCACAAATGTCGGATGATGCAAAAACAGGATGGATACTTAATGCAATAACTGAAATTGAAACCTTGGATGACAAGTTAAAAGTATTAAGACGTAAAATAATGAAACTTCATAAAGAAAACAATGAACTTAAGGATGAAAATCAACGCCTTAATATGCAACTTGGAACCAATCAACTTGAATTACAATCCGGCAATGATGGCGCCGATGTTAATGTTGATATTGAAGAACTGGATGTAGACACACCATCTCCGCGTACGCCGCATTTGTCACCAGTAAATACGGAAGATGTTATTAGAAGTGTTAAAAGAAGATTAAAAATGACTCCTCGTAGTCGTAGTCGTAGTCGTCGTCATTCAAATCGTGGAGGTGGCAATAAATCACGAAAAACTACATGTAAATAAAAAATAAAATCTTTTTAATACTATTAAAAAATAATTCATACGACGTTGAATTATTTTTTGTTTTTTTGATTATTTTTTGTTTTTGTTTTTGTTTTTGTTTTTGTTTTTGTTTTTGTTTTTGTTTTTGTTTTTGTTTTTGTTTTTGTTTTTGTTTTTGTTTTTGTTT
>Ga0247840_10001779_pt1 | contig 40520 bp, 38 predicted proteins | sample LaCruzMarch2015__FD_192404 | JGI IMG/M metagenome (GOLD analysis project Ga0247840, IMG submission 192404) | Freshwater microbial communities from meromictic Lake La Cruz, Castile-La Mancha, Spain - LaCruzMarch2015_17m | ecosystem: Environmental > Aquatic > Freshwater > Lake | place: Spain... | reverse complement strand
CTCACACTTTGAAAAACCGAAAAACAGGAGAAACCATTGAAACTGAAACCACAATTGAGGATCTAAAACTTAAAGAGGTAATCGATTATTTACGAGTAGTGGGACACTAAATGTCCTAAGTCAGGAGTTAGTTGGAAGTTATGATTTGGTTATCAATCCGGTATTGTATCGAGTGTATAATATTGGGTATTATCTACGAAATATCTATCTTAAACTAAAAAGATCTTGACAAAGATTGGCAAGGTTTGTTAAAATTGTGACATGGCAACTATAAACATATCTTTACCGGAAATGCAAACAAAATTAATTGATCGGTTGGTAATACAATATAATTTTAGTAATCGTAGTGAATTTTTCCGGGCGATGATAAGAAAATTATTGCTTGATACCGAACTGATTAAAGAGACAGCGACATTTCCTTTTAGTTCACCCGTAATTCGATCAAAAAAGGCAATTATTGACGGATTTACAAAAAATCCAAAGTATTCACCTGAATTTATTAAGGATTTAAAAGAAGGTTTGAATAATAGCGATTATTTTGCTTAAATAACATGATCTTTTCGATAGAACCGCTTCCGAAAAAACTTCAACGTAAAATTAAACACTACAACTTAAATAAGGTATTTAGCAAACAGGTTGGTTTATTAACTAAAAATTCAAAACATCCAAGTTTAAATGTTGAATTACTGGAACCAAAAAAATTTGGAATTTATAGTTTTCGAATCGATCGTAAATTCCGCGCTCTATTCATTTTTCGCCCAGACAAAAAAACCATTGAGATTATCAATATCACACTTCATTATCACTAAAGGACTGATATAATAAAGATATTATTTAATTCTGAATTCTAAATTCATAATTCTAGATTCTGTTACGGAGTGTAGTTCAGATGGTTTATACTGTAAACACTAAGTCAATGTTTACAGTATTAGAATTAATATTTTGCACGTTGAAAAATATGTCGGAGCGTAGTTCAGATGGCTAGAACGTACGCTTTGGGAGCGTAAGGTCGCGAGTTCAAGTCTCGCCGCTCCGACAGATTTTTCAAGTGTAAAGGAGCGTAAGGTCCCGGGTTCAAGTCCCGGCACTCCGACCAAAAAATTTAGCAAACGTTAATTAATGTACTAAAAGGGGGTGAATTTATGTTTAACCAATATTGGGAAACTACTTATGAAGGACATAACATCAACATTAAAAACTCTTGGTTTGGAGCAACTGAGTTGTATGTTAACAAAAAGCTTCAAGATAAAAGCATTAATTTTTTTAACGGAAAATTAATGGGTAAAATAATAACTAAAGAAAAAGAAATAAATTTGAGGATAATCGTTACAGCAACGTTATTCTCAGTTGAGTGTATCATCTTTGCAGATAATATTTTGATTTATTCCTCTAAGAAATAAGTAGAAAAATATCATAATAAGGAGATTGTGTTGATAAGTATTATTTTTTCTTTTCCATCTTACTTACAGATTCCTTTTTTTTCGGCATACTAACTAACGCTGCGTTTAACACATCATCGGCATGATGTGCATAGATAAACTTTAACTCATCCGTTACATTTTTTGGTAGTTCTTCTAAGTCTTTTTTATTCTCCCTTGGCATAATCACGGTTTTAATACCGGCTCTATGGGCAGCAATTGTTTTTTCTTTGATTCCTCCAATTTCCAAAACACGTCCACGAAGGGTAATTTCTCCAGTCATACCAACGTCTCGACGTACAGGAGTTTTTGTTAAAGCCGAAACCATCGCAACAGCAATTGTTACACCGGCAGACGGTCCGTCTTTTGGAACTGCACCTTCTGGAACATGAACATGAATATCAATGTTACTAAAGAAATTTTTATCTAGACCAAACTGTTGCCAACGAGGACGGATATAAGATAAAGCTGCCTGACATGACTCCTTCATCACATCACCTAAATGTCCTGTTAAAGTTAGGCCACCCTTACCCGGCATAATTGCCACTTCAATAAATAAAACATCTCCTCCTGCTTGCGTCCACGCAAGACCCGTAGCAATTCCGATTGTATCTTTTTCCTCAATCATCTGAGATGAGTATTTAAAAGGACCTAAATATCTTGATAAATCTTTTGGATCAACAGTAGTTTTAGTAAATTTATTCTCGACAACTTCTCGAGCGACCTTACGTGATATTGTTGCAATTTGCCTCTCAAGTTCACGAACTCCTGCTTCTCGAGTATAACGACGGATTATCAATCGCAACGCTTCATCAGAAATTTGTACGTTTTCGGTTAATAGGCTATGAGCTTTTATCTGCTTTGACTCTAAATAATTATTGGCAATATTAAATTTTTCATCTTCCGTATAACCTGGAAAGTGAATCACTTCCAAACGGTCAAGCAATGCATCAGGAATAGTATCTAAGATATTTGCTGTGGTTATAAAAAATACATCAGATAAATCAAAGTCTAATTCAAGATAATGATCTGAAAAAGCGTTGTTCTGCTCCGGATCTAATGCTTCTAATAAAGCTGATGATGGATCTCCACGATAATCACGCCCTACTTTATCAATTTCGTCCAACATAAAAACCGGATTATTAGTTCCGCCTTGTTTGATTCCTTGAATAATACGACCTGGCAATGCGCCAACATAAGTTCTTCTATGTCCACGAATCTCTGCTTCATCGCGAATTCCTCCAAGAGACATCTTGACAAATTTCCGACCTAATGATTTTGCAATTGATTTTCCAAGTGAAGTTTTTCCAACTCCAGGAGGACCAACAAAACAAAGAATAGTTGGCTGATGCCCTTGCTTATCATCTTTTTTTGCGTTACCAATTTCTGGCGTAGAGACTGGAGTTGAAACAATGGAGTCGTTTTTTCTTTTTAATTCAATCACTGCTAGATATTCTAAAATTCTTTCCTTGATTTTCTTCAACCCAAAATGGTCTGCGTCAAGAACTTTTTGCGCTTCTTTTAAATCAATGTTATTTTCTGATGATACGCTCCAAGGTAACTCAACTAGCCAATCTAAATAAGTACGGACATATGATGCTTCCGGATTAAACTGTGACATTTGCTGTAAGCGTTTTAATTCTTTGAGAGCTTTTTCCTGAACTTCTTTTGGCATTTTTGCTTTCATTATTTTTTCTTGATATTCATCTAAATCTTTTTTATCACTTTTAGAACCAAGCTCTTCTTCTATCGTCTTCATTTTTTCCCTTAAGAAATTCTCTTTCATTCCTTTTTCAAACTTCTTTTGAGTTTTTGACGATATATTTTGCTCAATTTCCAAAATCTTTACTTCACGGTTAATATACTCCACTTCTTTAATCAAACGTAGCTTCAAAACAGCCTCTTCAAGAAGTGCTTGTCTTTCAGTTTCTTTGATATCCAATACCATTGCAATCTGATAGGAAAAGTCATTTGCAGAATTTTGATTAAGAATGTTCATTAAAAAGACCAAGTCGACTGATTTGCCGAAATTAATCGCGCGTTTTATTTGTCCGGATATATGTTTCGTCATTGCTTGGGTCTCATCATCCTCTTGTACGTTGTTAATTACATCAGTAACTTGTGCCTCTAAATAACTATCTTTTTCTGTTTTTGTAAATTGAATTGTACGCACTTTTTTTATCCCTTTTACTAAAGCGTTTAGCTCTCCTTTTTCTCCAGGAACAATTTTTTGAATTTCAGCAATTACTCCAATTTTATGTAAGTCATCAATCTTAGGATCTTCACTTCCTGTATTTTTTTGCATTAATAAAACTACGCGCTTATCTTTCTTCATTGCAATATCAACGGCCATAATACTTTTACTTCGACCGAAGACTAATACGTTTTCAGTATTCGGAAAAACTATTCCATCACGCACTGCAACAATAGGATAATTAGGTTGTTCTGTCGCTCCAGATAATAATATCATAGTGATTAGCAGTATAACAAATTGATTGCTAACTGTCAATTGATAATTGGTTTAAGTTGTTTATATTCTCTAAATACTTATATCCGTATAAATAACTTGTTTATAATTTATATAAAGTCTTTTTCCAACAATTCAAAGTCTAGATATCTTTCATGTTTAACTAACGGATTATTTAATAATTGCTGTAGTTGCTCATGATATGCCGCTTTCTGGTTTTGATAAATAATACCAATTGGATATTTTTCTTTTCCGATATCTTGAATTATTTTCATCGCCTGATTTTTATCATCTTTTTTATTATCCGTTAAAGTATAAACTCGTTCACGATAATATTGATAACCGTTTATTTTGTTAAAAGTAACACAGGGTTGCAAGATATTAACTAAAGAAAAACCTTTGTGATTAATTGCACTTTTTATCGTTGAGATCATGTGCGGAGCATCCCCTGCGAAACTTTGAGCAATAAAACTTGCTCCTTGTGTTAAAGCTAATGCTAGTGGATCCAGTGGAGTTTCTATCAGCCCGTATGGTGTTGATTTTGACACAGCACCCTTCATGGCAGTTGGCGCAACTTGGCCTGTTGTTAAGCCATAAACCCGATTATCATGAACAATTACTGTTATATCATGATTACCTCTACAGGCATGAAGAAAATGATTACCACCCTCCCCATAACAATCACCATCACCGGCAACAACGATCACTGGCATTTTATGATTTGCAAGTTTATATCCGATTGCTGTTGGAATTGCACGACCATGCAAACCGTGAATAGCATAAGCGTTTAAAAAGTCATTCATATTTCCGGAACAACCAATACCAAAAACTACTCCAACCTCAGATGGAGATAAACCCAACTGTACCAATGCGGATTTTATTGCGATACCAATTCCCCAATCTCCGCAACCCGGACACCAAGTGGGCGCATAACCGGTAAAATCTTGAATAGTACTAACGTTCATATAATATTTATAATTATTATAATTTTTCAACAATTTCTCTTACAGTTAAAGGTCTTCCGTCATATCGTAAAATTTTTTCTTTTATTTCCACACCTATTTCCATTTGTAATAATTTACCAAACTGTCCCGTGCTATTGTTCTCAACTAAAATATATCGTTTATCTTGATTAAATAATTTTATAACTTTTTCTTTATCTAACGGATAGATGTGGTTAAAATGAATCACTGCGCAATCGGGTATTTGTTTTTGTGTTTCCAATAAAATTCCCTTTACACTTCCCCATCCAACTAAAACGGTTTTTGCATTTTCCAAATTTCCATATACTGACGGGGCGGAAAAATCATTTTTAAAATATGTATTAATTTTTGCAGCTCTTTTTTTTACCTGAGCAATACGCTCATCTCCATCTTCGGTTGTATGCCCGTCTTGGAGATGTTCGTATGAATTTGATTGAAAATAGTGTTCTTTTAATCCGGGGATTAAGCGGGGAGAAATCCCATCATCGGTTATTTGATAACGTAAGTATTTATCTCCATCTACCCGATCAATTGTTTTCCCACGATTTATTTTATATTGATTTTTTATATTGTCTAACACCGATTGTTTAATAGTCGTATGAGATTCTGATAAATACATATCTGACAAAACAATTACCGGCAATTGATAGATATCTGCCAAATTAAAAGCCTTTGCTGTTAAAGCAATCATTTCTTCAATATCACCCGGTGCAAGAACAATTTTTGGAAACTCACCATGCCCTGCATTAACTGCAAATAACAAATCCCCTTGCTCAGTCCAAGTTGGCATTCCAGTTGCCGGTCCAGGACGCTGCGAAACAAAAACTACTATTGGAATTTCCGAAATACCGGAAAACGATATACTTTCAACCATTAAGGCAAATCCACCACCTGATGTCCCAACTGCTGATCGTACGCCTGCAAAAGACGCACCCAATGCCGAACTAACAACCGCAATTTCATCTTCGCTATGACGCACCACCATTTGCGTTTTTTGTTGCCAATCTGCCAACACAGTCAACACCGATGATGACGGAGTCATTGGATAAGCAGCATAAAACCTACAATCACCAACTACAGCACCGAAAGAAAACGCTTCATTTCCTGTCATTAATAATTGTTTTTGATTCTTATTTTCCGTCAAAACCGACTGAATCAATCCATTGTAATTATCCATTACATAATCAAATCCTTTTTTTGCAAACAATTGGTTATATTCAACAACATCTTTTCCTTTTTTCTCGAACTGCTCTGTTATTAATTTGTCGATGTCTTGATGATTTACACCTAACAAGGCACATGACGCTCCAAGAGCAATTGTATTTTTCATCACCACTTGTCCTTTCAACTCTGTTAATATTTTTCCCATTGGAAGATTAATCATCTGATATGCTTTTGTTTCCTGAGGAGTAAATTGTTCGGAATCAAAAACCACAACTGCATTACTTTGAAGATGGGCATAATTAACTTTCCACGTTTCTTCATTAAGACAAATAAGAATATCTATTTTTTCCTTAAGAGAATTTGCTTTTTCATCAGAAATCGTTAGCTCATATGCATTATGTCCTCCACGAATTAAAGATGGATACTCAACGTAGTCAAATACAGAGTATCCTAATCGGCTGGCAATTTTTGCCATTAAAACCCCTGTTGTCATGATTCCAAAACCTGCTTCACCACCAATTTTCCAAGTACAGTTCATAGATAAAATAATTAAATAAACAAATAATTAAATAAAAAAATAAATGTTTAAATATGAAGATTGAATAAATTTGATTATTTGTACATTCATTTGATTATTTCCTTATTTGATTATTTCTTCATTTCTTGATTTTTACTTCGGAAAGATTCGATTTCCTTTTTCGTCTTCAATAATTATTGCCGCCACTGGACAGGCTTTTGCTGCTTCAATAATATTTTCATCTGTGTCTTCATTTGTTGTATCAAGAAAAATTGCTTTTGCATCAGAGTCCAATTCAAAGGTTTTTGGTGCAACTGCAATACACGTTGCTGCTCCAATACAAAGATCTCTATCTACCCATGCTTTTAATTTTCTAACTTTAACAGGTCCTGAAGGTTTAGTTGAATCCAACAATTTATTGTTAGACATATATTTATTAAAAATTTATAATTTTAAATTTAAAATTTTTATTAGAGCTTCTAAGGGTAAAAGCGCACATTTCAATCGATTAACTCCCAAATCAATTCCCAACATTTTAATAATAAAGTCTCTGTCTAATTTTCGCAACTGCTGTTTGCTTTTTCCTTTTACGTAGTCAGTTAACAATGATGCGCTTGCGATAGAAATTGCACATCCTTTTGCTTGAAAACTGATTTCTTTTAGTTTATTGTCCTGAAAATTCACATATAGTGTAATCTTATCTCCACAAAGTGGGTTATTCAAACTTATCGATTGTTGCGCATCATTAATCTTTCCGAAATTACGCGGATTCTGATAATGATCAATAATTGTTTCCTTATATATGTCCATATCTGTAATAATTTTATATCTGTTAAAAGTACTGTCATTGCGAGGAGTGTAACGACGAAGCAATCCCGTTAATATAGAACGTCTTATTGGTAACGAGATTGCCACGTCCCGCTAAGCGGGACTCGCAATGACATTGATTTTATATGTTTATTAAATTAAAATGCTTTCTACTTAAATATTTTTACTACTTTTTTCAACCCTTCAACTAATCTGTCAATATCATTGATTGAATTATAAATCGACAAACTAATTCGCACTGATCCCTCAACTCCTAATCTTTGATGTAACGGCATGGCACAATGATGGCCAGCGCGCACCGCAATATTATCTTGCGCTAATATCTGGGCAACGTCATGCGGGTGATTTTTATTGAAGTTGAATGACAGTAAACTTGATTGATTACCCGAGTCTTTTGAATAATATAAATTAATATTATTATGGAAATTATCTTGCATTTGTGTAACAACATATTTAATTAATTGAGTCTCGTGATCAATTATATTTTTCCACCCAATTTGATTAATAAAATCAATTGACGCACCTAGTGCAATCGCCTCAGCAATCGGCGGTGTCCCTGCTTCAAATCGATAAGGTGAATCTTGGTAGCGCAATTGATTGATTGTTACTTCTTCAATCATTCCTCCACCAAACTGATATGGTGGTAAGTTATTTAATAATTCTTTTTTTCCCCAAAAAACACCTATTCCGGTTGGACCAAACATTTTATGTCCGGAAAATACAACAAAATCCGCACCTAGTGCTTGTACGTTAATTTGCATATGGGCAGCTGCCTGCGCAACGTCAACAATCGTGATTATTTTCGGATTAATCTTTTTCGCTTGTTTAATAATTTCTTTTACAGGATTTATCGTCCCCAACACATTTGATACCAATGTTAAAACAAGAATTTTGGTTTTATTATTTATAATTTGACTAATTTTTGATTTTTGCTCTTTATTTCTGATATTTGATTTTTGATATTTAACTTTGATCTTTGCACTTTGAACTTTGAACTTATCTAATATTAAATCCAGCTTCCCTTCTTCATTAACATCAATGACCGTAAATTTAGCGCCCCTTTTATTAGCCAAGTTTTGCCATGGAACAAAATTTGAATGATGCTCCATTATCGTTATCACAATTTCATCTTTAGTTTGTATTTTATCGCTTAAACTACATGCTAATAAATTTAGTCCATCTGTTGCTCCTTTAGTGAAAACAATTTCCTCCAAACTCTTAGCGTTGATAAATTTTGCTACTTTATCTCGAGCTTTTTCATACTCGTCAGTTGCAGTTTCAGAAATCTGATAAAGTCCCCGGTGAATATTTGCACTATATTGACTGTAGTATTCAACTAACTTATCAATTACGACTTGAGGCTTCAAAGACGTTGCAGCACTGTCAAAATAAACGAGATTTGGATGATATTGGAAAATTGGAAATTTGGTTTTGATATCTTGAGTGTTTAACATATTTTATTAGCTTTAACAATGTCATTGCGAGGACCCCGCTCTTCGCGAAGGGCGGGGGACGTGGCAATCTCGTTACCAATAAGACGTCCTCTATTAACGGGATTGCTTCTCCCTCGACTACGCTCGGGATCGCAATGACGATTTATAACCCTTATCATACATTCGAATTTTGTCAACTATTTCCGAAACAAATCCATCAACTAAACACAGTTGAGCTTGTTTTTTTGATAAACCACGCATTTGCAAGAATAATAATTGATCTTTATCCAGTTGACCTGTGGTTGATCCATGCGTGCAAAAAACATCATCAGCCAAAATTTCTAAATCCGGTTTTGATGACACGACACAATCATCTGATATTAAGATGTTTTGATTTTTTTGATATGCGTGTGATTGTTGCGCCTGTTTTTCGATCCGTATCATTCCTTGATAATTAAACTTTGCCTGGTCATAAAAAACACCTTTGATTAATAAATTAGACTTTGACTTTGGCGCTATATGATTTTGAAATGTTTGAAGTGTAAAATTATTTTTCTCATTTCCAATAAATACTCCGCTTATGTCCAAATTTATCCCACTCGCTTTAATATTAAAATTATATTTACCTGATAAATTATAAAAATAAACAAAATAATCTCCCGGATTATCAAAATCAAAATTCGTTTGTGTTGTTTTATTAAGATTTATTAGCTTCATAATTATTTTGCATTCATTGATTATTGATCATTGATAATTGATCATTTTTTTATCCTACGCTTCCACTCATTTCCAAATTTATAAGCCGGTTTAATTCAATTGAGTATTCCAATGGTATTTCTTTAATAATTGGTTCAATAAATCCATTTACCATGAGTCCTTCCGCGGAATTTTTATCTATACCCCTTGAACTTAAGTAAAATATTTTTTCTTCTCCTATTTTCTCAACCGTTGCCTCATGTTGGACTTTTGTATCCGATGTTTTAATGTTCATTGTAGGATATGTGTCACTTCGTGATTTTTCATCAATTAACAGCGCATCACATGAAACATAGGTAGCGGATTTTTTCGCCTTTGGCATGATTTGAACTAAGCCACGATATGAAGTTCGACCGCCGTCTTTTGAAATCGATTTCGAGATAATCCGTGAACTGGTTTGCGGTGCAAAATGAATCATTTTCGCTCCGGAATCAATGTGCTGGCTATTCGATGCAAATGCAATCGATAACATTTCTCCCCGCGCTTTTTTTCCAGTTAAATATACGCTTGGATACTTCATCGTCACCGCACTTCCCAAATTGCAATCAATCCACTCCATCAAAGCGTTTTCCTCAACTTGCGCACGTTTGGTCACAAGATTAAAGATATTTTTACTCCAGTTTTGAACCGTTGTATAACGCACTCGAGCATTTTTGTGTACGAAAACTTCCACAACCGCTGCATGTAAAGATGCTGTTGTATAAATCGGCGCTGTGCAACCCTCAATATAATGCACCTCGCTATCTTCTTCCGCGATTATTAATGTTCTTTCGAACTGACCAAATCTTTCCGCATTAATCCTAAAATATGCTTGCAAGGGCAATTTTAATTTTACCCCTTTAGGAATATAAACAAAACTTCCTCCTGACCAAACTGCAGTGTTTAGTGCTGCAAATTTATTATCCGCCGCCGGAACCAATTTCCCAAAATATTTTTTTACCAAATCCGGGTGTTTTTTTAACGCCGTGTCCATGTCGCAAAAAATTACTCCTTTTTTATCAAGCTCTTTCTTAATGCTTTCATAGACTACTTCTGATTCATATTGTGCGCTAACACCAGCTAGGAAATTTTTTTCCGCTTCAGGTACACCGATTTTGTCATAAGTATCTTTTATATCTTTAGGTAGATCGTTCCATGAACCGACCGGTTTATCTGTTGCTTTGATGTAGTAAGTAATACGATCAAAATTCAAATTCTCCAAACTTGGCCCCCATTTTGGCAGTGATTTTTTAAGAAAGATATCATACGCTTTTTGTCGTTGTTTTCGCATCCAATCTTGTTCTTTTTTTGTTTTTGATAATTGGGTAACAAAGTTTTCTGACAATCCTTGGCCTGGCTTAAATTGATTATTTTTTAATAATTTCATATCCTTTTTCTTCAATTTGCTGTGCCAATTTCCAATCACCTGTTTGTTTTAATATGCCCTTATTTAAAATTAACACTTTGTTTGGTTTAAAATACTGGAATATCCTATTGTAGTGAGTAATAATGACATATGTCTTTTCTTTTTGATATTTTTTCATCACTTTGACAATCGTTTTTAAAGAATCAATATCAACTCCAGTATCAATTTCATCAAAAATCATTACTTTTGGTTGGAGAATTAATCCCTGTAATAACTCTAGCTTCTTCCTTTCTCCTCCTGAAGCTCCTTCGTTTAACGGACGCTTCAATAATTCTTCATTAATTTGCAATTCTTTTGCAAAAATATTTATTTTTTTATTCAAATCCATTGGAGAAATCTTTCCACGTAGTGCAACGCGCATCATTTGAAATAAGGATACTCCGTTAAGTATAAGTGGCGACTGAAATGAAAGAAATAATCCGGCATTAGCACGTTTGTCAGGTGACCAGCTTTGAATAGGTTGATTTTCAAGTTTAATAGTTCCGGATTTTATTTTATATGTTGGATGACCTGAGATTGTTAGTGCTAGAGTTGATTTTCCTGATCCATTTGGACCCATTATGGCATAAATTTTTCCCTTTTCAAAAAGATAAGAAAAATCTCTAACAATAATCTTATCCTTAACGGAAATCGTTAGTTTATCAACAAATAACATAATATTATTTGAATAGTTCAAGAAGTTTGACTTTTTTTAATTGCACCTCCACCAACTGATTAAGTCGTTTTTGAAGAAAATTTTTATGTTGGCAGATTTTTTCATAATCACAATGACCGCCATTGCATGAACAAAAATTCACATCACCGGAAAATATTTTTAGATAATCCAACAAATTTATCGTGCTTACTTTTTTTGTAACAATATAACCACCAACCCGACCTTCCTTACTCTTTAATAAACCACTATGAACCAATGTCGCAGCTATTCTCGCTAAGAATCTTTGTGGTAGTTTGGTTGTTTTAATCAAGCTTGAAAGCGACGTTTGCTTATCTTCTTTGATTAATAAAGATAAAATAATCAGTCCGTAGTCAGCTTGTTTGGGTAAATTAAACATATACTATATGTGTAGTAGTTTAGCAAATTAATAAATATATGCAAGGAGGAAATAAAATCAATTTGATGGTATTTAGCAGTTAGATAATTGTATTGCTAATAGGCTCTAGCAGTGAACGTTTGTTTTTAAAAACTATTTTTATTTCTTTTTTCCTGGAAATAATTCAGGAATTAAAACACCAAAAAGATATATTCCTACTATCGCTTCTGAATCTATAACAGTCTTACCTTTTTGATAAAGATTCTCTTTATATTTTGTTAGATCAAGATATTTGTCAATTTCTTTTGATACCACAAAATCATAAATATCATCTTGAGCATCAATTCCTGTTTTAGGCTCTTGTTTTTTTAACCATTCAAGAAGTTCATTTTTTTTACTTTCAATTTGTTTGTCTAAGCCTACATCTGTTATAAAATGCTTAAATTCATCTCTAAGAACAACTGGACTATGCGCCTCTCCATAACCTTTTATAGCTTGATCAAACGAAAGCCCTTTCCATTTAGTTTTCATGATTGTTCTCATTTCAACAACACATAATTTTGTATTATCAACATCACTTTTAACATCAGTAATAAGTTTTCTTAGAAGTAAATATAAAACAGCCGATACAAGAACTAGAGGAACAATACGCTCTTTTGTAATACCAAAATAATTAAAAAACCACAGTCCCATATTTATATATTCCATATCTACAATAGTATTGTAAGTAAAATCAAAAGTCAAATACCCTTGTCTTCATGGTACATGTGCCTAAAAAAAATAGTAATAAATCTAAAGATTTCCTAAGGATTTTTCAACTTCCGGATAAAATTTATCAATCCGCTCTTGAATTTCAATTGTCACCTTTAATGAAGTAATTACTTGACAGAAGTGTTTAACTTCTTCTAAAGATAAGGTCCTTGATTTTCTTTCTTTCAACCATTTGTTTAAAACTTGATAACCACCGATATAGTAATTGTATATATTGGATGCAACAGGCGCGAAATATTGTTCGGGATTAATATAAAGTCTTTCATCCATATACTTAATTTCCTTAACAACACCCTCTCCTTGACCAATGAATTTTGATATAGGATTGTTCAATTCTGGTGTTTTTAAAAGATGAAGATTAGCTAAATTTTCACCAATACTACTAATCGATTTAAATAACTCAATATTTTTTGTAAAAGGAATCTTTGGAAAATCAATCTTTAAAAACTCCTGATATTTTTGTCGGTATAAATTTGAATACAATATTGCGTAAATATAATAAAAAACAGCCTCGGCTGGTTGAATGAAATTATTTGTTATTTTTGAAGTAAAAGGTTGAAGCGTCTGAATTTCAGTTGGCAGATTTCTCCAATTAATATTTGATGATTTATTATCAAACAATCCTTTTTTATCTGAATCTTCATTGAAAATAAATAACGGAAAATAATAGTTCGTTTCTTTACCCTTATTAGAAATAAAACAAATATCCCCGATGATTTCTGATATGAAGATGTGCTGAAAACTTGAACTTGAAAGTATCTTCGTTGTTACTAACGAAAGATTATTTTTAAGAAGATTTTGCATAAAACCTTGTCTTAACCTAGTTACTAAAGAATTATCAAAATAAATCCATTCTTTATCAAATATTCTGTAATTATATTTTTTAATGAGTGAATCGTTTATCCCTTTATCAAAGAACTTTTTTCTTATTTGTTTTGTATTCCAACTTGAATTATTTTTCAATTTAAAAACTTGATCAACATATTGGTCGGGATTATTTTTATCCAAGAAAATATTTAAACTTGTTCTTAGCTGAGTTTCCGTTGAAGAAACAATGAATTTATCTCTATGAGTTTTTATACCGCTACTATTTATATTAAAAATATCTCTTAGTGAAATAAATTTATCGTAATTTGCTTGCTGACTAAAGTCTTTTTTACAAAAAAAGTATTGTGGTTGTTTTGGAGAAAGCAAACTAAATTCTGTATTTTCAATTGAGTGATTTGTTAAATAATTATATTTTTCTTCCCGTAATCCCCATAGGTCAAAATATTTGATATATTTTAATAGTTTTTCCCCTTTAACGAGAACGATAATACTGACTCCTTGTTGAATATCAAAAACATTCTCGTCTTTTGTTCCTTGTGGGGTTTTTTCCTGTCTTTTTGATGAACCATGAAGATTAACAATATAGATTTGATTAAAATCTTCCATTAATTTTCTTCGCATATCACGATGAATAATTCCGTCTAAATAGGAATTATTCGTGATCATCGCTACTATTCCCGTACCAGCTTGCTTAATCTTCCAATGAGAAAAAGCAATAAATTTAATATAATCATCGGACAAGGGTTGAATGTTTCTTTCTTCTTTTCTCACTAGTTCTTTATAAGATTCATAAACGCCGCTTATTTCATTATCTTTTTCAATTTTATTTGATGAACTTACAGAATATGGAGGATTTCCGAACACAACCATTATTTTTTTATTCTTTTTGATTTTGTTGGCTTGTTGTGATTCGTCTGCAATTGCATCATACAAAGGTAGTTCTGTGAAAGCTAATTCTTTCATTTCCAGAGTATTTGTTAAAAATAATTTAAACCTATCATCATCCTTCATCCTATATCCAAATTCCTCAAGTAGAAGTGAAATTTTGAGATGGCCAATTGCATAAGGGGCCATCATCAGCTCAAAAGCGTAAAAATTTTCTAAAATATTTTCCTTTATTAAACTTGCGATGTTGCCATCACCATATTTTGCTTTATAACCAGAAATTGCCAGTTTAATTGCTTCTGCTGGAAAGGTTAAAGTTCCTGCAGCCGGATCAAGAACAGTCACGGAATTTGAAGCAAAACCATCTGATTTATCAAACTTCTTTTTTAGTAAATAATCAATTGATTTAACAATATATTTAACAACTGATTCCGGAGTATAATAAACACCTCTCTTTGCCCTTTCTTTTTGATCATAATGTGATAAAAATGTTTCGTAAAAATGGATAATCGGATCTGTCCCCTTGTTTTCATGATAAAAACGATGAATGATTTTTCCAACATCAGTCGCAGCTAATACTTCGGTAATATCATCGATGACTTTCATTGAAATCGGCAAATCAGGAGCAGAAACAAATTGAAAAACCTTTCTCAAAATTCCGATTGTATGTGGAATATATTTAACCGCTGATTCTCTGTGAAAATCTTTTTCTTCAGCCCTTGTTCTAGCTACAAAAAGACCATACGTGATTGTTTGAGCAAAGAGATCGGCAAATTGACTAATGGTTAAAGATGAAATTAAATAATCCTTAAATGTTTTATAAAAACCTTCAAGCATTTGTGTTCCTTGGATTTTATCTTCAATTTTTAATTCGTTTTTCAATTGATCTCTCAAAAAACCTGTTCTTTTGGCTAATTCAATTGCTAATTGCTTTGCAGTTGTGATTTTTGAGACAGAAAATGAGAAGAACTGTTCCATTAATGCAATAAAGTCAACTTCGTTTTCCACTGGTGGAAGCGAATCCAATTTTTCTATCAAAAAATGTCTGCCTATTGTTACTGTTTTAACCATTTCTCCGTTTCGATAAAGACGGAATTCAAAAAAGTTAGTCAATATTAAATTAGGAAATATTTCGCGGTATCTTTTTAATTGTTCGGAGTTTTCAATTTCATCCAGATTGATTGTGTTTAATGATTTCGCTTCGAAATAGCCAGTTATTTTTTGTCGACTAGCCCAAATTCTAAAGTCAGGATTACCACCTTCTGTTTTTTTAGGTAATACAGTTACATCAAATTTTTTACCTTTTTTATGAATGTAGCTTTTTATCAATTCTTCTAAGGCAGAATAATAGCTTTCTTCTCGAGCATCGCCTCTTTTGTATGTATTAAAAATATTCTTGATATATTCCTGAAGCATACATATATTTTAACTGAAAAATATTAAAAGAGTTTATCTTTTGTTTGTATGTAGATTTCAAAGGATAAAATTATACTGAAGCAAAAAGTCTTTTTTCCAATGTAATTACCCGATCATCCAATCGTCGGGATTGTTCTGCGTTAATCGTATTTTCATCTTTTAAATCCTTATAATCTTTTGCTAGCCAGTCAAGAGTTTTTAAAATGTCATCAAGCATTTCGAGTTTTTTATCTATTTTTTCAAATTTTTCATCAACCGATATAAACTTCATGTCCACATAATTGATTATTTCGAAAGTATTTTTTGCTAACTTATCATCAAAATGCTTTTTTGTATCCTCTATTTTATCTTCTAAATGCTTTTTAGTGACTTCCAATTTATCGTCTAAGTGCTTTTTCGTGACATCCAGTTTATTGTCAAGATACTTTTTCGTGACATCCAGTTTATTGTCAAGATACTTTTTCGTGACATCCAGTTTATTGTCAAGATACTTTTTCGTGACATCCAGTTTATTGTCAAGATACTTTTTCGTGACTAAATCACTATTTATATTATTTTTATCTTTTTTCATATCTCTAATAATAACATAAAATAAAAAACAAGAGAATATTATTAAATAAGCAAGAAAGATACAAGAATAATATTGACTTTATAAACTCATCCTAGTCACACGGTCAAGTTGATCAATATTTTTAACGAATTGATTTGCTTGTGCTTTGTAACCGGCAACGATTCCAATCATTGCAGCGTTATCACCAGTTAAGTATTCAAAAGGTGGAAAAACAATTGTTCCTTTATTTTTTTTAACCATTTTTCGTAATAATTTTCGAAGATATAAATTAGCGCAGACTCCCCCACCGACAATAACATTTGAAACTCCAGTTTGTTTAATCGCTGACTCAGTTTTTTTGACAATCACATCAAACACTGCTTCTTGAAAAGAACTGACGAGATATTTGATTGATTTAATTTTTTCTTTTTCCGGAAGTTCTCTCACGTAATAATAAAATGAGGTCTTTAAACCGGAAAATGAAAAATCAAGATTCTTAGACTGGAGCATCGGACGGGGAAAATGATATTTATCTATTTGCCCAACTTCTTGAGCTAACCGTTCAATCACCGGACCTCCCGGATAACCCAGTCTTAAAAGCTTGGCGGCTTTATCAAGTGCCTCTCCAGCTGCATCATCTAACGTTTCACCCACTGTCTGATATTTTAAATGCTCTTTAATTAGCACAATTTGCGTATGTCCACCGGAAATAATTAAACCTAAATATGGAAATTTTATTTCGTTACTTGGTTGACTATTACTATTTTGTGCAAAACAAGAATATAAATGCCCTTCTAAATGATTTACTGCAATTAAGGGTTTTTGATATTTTACTGCAAATTCCTTTGCTTTACGAATTCCAACTTCAAGAGCAATTGCCAGTCCCGGTCCCTGTGTCACCGCAATTGCGTCAATCTTATCCATCAGTCCATCTTCATTCTTAATTCTTAATTCATAATTCTTAATTCTCTTTAGGGCTCTTTCCACCACTCCCTCAATCCTTTCTTCATGAGCTCGCTTTGCAAGAGTCGGATAAATTCCTCCCCATTCTTTGTGAATTTGAATTTGGGAGTAAATGACGTTACTTATAATCCTTCTTCCTTCAATCACCGCTGCGGCTGTTTCATCAGCCGATGTATCAATCGCCAGAATTTTCATGATTATAAGAAACTCTTAATTTTCTTGAGCCTTCAGTAACATATTCAATATTTATATATACTATATATGCACGTTTATTAATTAACTTAATTAAATTCCCAACTTTCTCCCCCCATTCAAACAGTAAAACGTTCTTTGTCTTTAGCGCTTCCTCAATTCCCACCCGCTGCAAATCTTGCTTACTGTCAATTTGATACAAATCAAAATGTAATAATTTGTCAAAACATTTATTTTTTAATGGATATTCATAAGCTATCGTATAAGTTGGTGAAATAATATTATTTATTCCCAAGCCCTCACCGATTCCCTTAATAAAAATCGTCTTTCCTGCTCCAAGTTCACCCGATAAAATAAATACAAGCGGTTTATTTCCTGTTTTTGTTATATTTTGATTAAAGATTAACTGCGCAATTTTTTTTGTTGCATTTTCATTTTTACTAATATAAATATCATCCATTGATTTGTCTCCTTGACGTAAGATTTCTATTGTTGCTTTGGTTAAGTCAATCACAGTTGATGGTTTATTTTGTGGCAATTTTCCTGCGTCAATCGCTAAATCAATCAGTTTTATTTTTTTTGCACTTAATTCTTTTTGAAATGTGCTTAGCTGATAATGTGGTTTTTTTCCGGATAAGTTTGCAGAGGTGGCAGTTAGTGGTTTACCATAAGCTTTGATTAGTTGGTTTACTAAAGAGTGTTTGATAAGACGTATTCCCAACGTTTTGTGTTCCGATTCTAATCTTATGTCAGTTTGATGTTTTGATGGCAATATCACCGTAAACGCACCAGGTAAAATTTCCTTTAATATCTTTTTTTGTGACACGGAAACCTCAACTTGTTTTCCCAACATTTCCCAACTATCAATAAAAACAGAAATAGCTTTTCCAAATGGACGTTCTTTTACGGCAATAAGCCTATCAACTGCCTCTTTATTAGTGGCATCCGCGAGCAGCCCATAAACTGTGTCTGATGGAAAAACCACAAGACCACCGGAAGAAAGCACCTTACAGGTCTCATTGATTATGGAGCGATGATTTTTTTGTGTCAGTTCTAATGTCCTCATATGACTAAAAAATTATCAATGATCAATTTTCAAGTTACAATCAATCTTCAATTATCAACAACTAATAATTGAAAATTAAAATATTGGAATTTGATTGATCATTGAAAATTGAATATTAGTTAATTAACTTAATTTCCCGTTCTTATTCTACCAAATATCTGTTAGAATAAACGTCATGGCAAATAAAAAAAATAATCAACCGATTAAAAAAATCACTCAGTTTAAACTTGAGTTAAACTTAAAAACAGTTTTTATCATTATTTTCTCAATTTTATTTTTCTCCTATCTTTTCCGTTCGATTTCCAAAGAAATTAAGCAAGCTCTACCGGAAAAACCAATGGCATCAATTCTCCAGGACATTCGTGCCAATAAAATTAAAAAAATTGAGGTAATTGACAATAAAATTCTTGCTTACTATAAGAACGAGTCCATTGCGATTTCTTACAAAGAAACCGGTGATAGTTTCAGAAAAATATTAAATGATTCAAATATTAATCCGGAAAACGTTAGCACAACTGTTAAAGACACCCAGGGATCAACAGGTTTAATGAGCTTACTTAGTAATGTTGTTCCAACAATTTTAATGGTCGTATTTTTCCTTTTTCTTTTCCGTCAGGCAAAGGGCGCACAAGATTCAGTCTTTTCATTCGGACAAGCACGTGTCAAACGCTTTAATAAAGACATGTCAAAAATCACATTCGCAAATGTTGCCGGAGTCGATGAAGCTAAGAAAGAACTTGAAGAAGTAGTTGACTTTTTAAAGCATCCGGAAAAATATAAAAAACTTGGGGCGCGCACTCCAAAAGGTGTGATGCTGGTTGGTCCATCGGGATGTGGAAAAACACTGCTTGCAAAAGCCGTTGCCGGAGAAGCTAACGTTCCTTTCTTCTCTATTGCCGGATCAGAGTTTATGGAAATGTTGGTTGGAATTGGAGCTGCACGTGTCCGCGATTTATTTGGTACTGCTAAAAAAAATGCGCCATCAATTATTTTTATTGATGAAATTGATGCAATTGGACGCGCACGCTCTGTTGGGATGATGCCTTCTCATGATGAACGCGAACAAACATTAAATCAAATTTTAGTTGAAATGGATGGATTTAATCCAACCGAACAAGTAGTCGTAATTGCCGCAACTAATCGCGGAGATATGTTAGATACAGCATTGATGCGACCGGGAAGATTTGACCGAAGGATTTTGGTTGATTATCCGGATGTTGCTGGTAGAAAAGAAATTATCAGAATTCATTCGAAAAATAAACCATTCACTGATTCTGTTAACTGGGATAAGATAGCAAAACGGACTGTAGGTTATTCCGGAGCAGATTTGGAAAATATGCTTAACGAAGCTGCAATCCATGCTGCCCGAAATGCAAAGGATAAGATCACAATGGAAGATCTTGAAGAAGCAGCAACAAAGGTTAAACTGGGACCGGAAAAAAAACGTTTACAAACCGAATCAGATCGTCAATTAACTGCTTATCACGAAGCCGGCCACGCAATTGTTTCTCATTTTTTACCCCACACTGACCCGGTACATCGAATTTCAATTGTTTCTCGTGGAATGACTTTGGGCTATACTTTAATTCCTCCGGAAAAAGATAAACTTCACGAAACAAAAAGTCATTTACTTGAACAGATAGCCGTAACCATGGGAGGACGTGCTGCTGAAGATGTGATGTTTAAAGAAATTACCACAGGTGCTGCTAATGATTTTGATCAAGCCACCTCAATTGCCCGAGCAATGGTGGTTGAATACGGAATGAGCACTCTGGGACCGGTTAATTATGGACCAACAAGGGATATCACTGAGTGGGGTAAATCATACTGGGAACAAAATAGTGTTTCTCAAGAAATGATGGCAAAAATTGATCAGGAAATAAAAACCATTGTTACAACCGGTTACGAACTGGCAGTTTCAACAATCAATCAACAAAAAAAATTGTTGGATACGGTTGCGCAAGCGCTTTTAGATAAGGAAGGCCTTGACCAGGAAGAATTCGAAAAAATTGTGGGTATTAAATCAAAGTTGGAGCTGCTATCACTCAATCATAAAACTTAAATAATTAACAATGAATACATCATTGATAATTGATGGAAACGCGGTTATGCATCGCGCATTTCATGCAATTCCTGCTTTTAAAACTAAATCAGGTATTCCAACAAATATTCTTTATGGTTTTTTTTCAATGCTTCATAAAGTTACAAGTGATTTCAAACCAAATTATTTAACGGTTTGTTTTGACACACCCGCTCCTACCTTTCGCAATAAATTATTTGATAAATATCAATCACAAAGACCGAAAATTGATGATGATTTTATTGTCCAAATTCCTACAATAAAATCCGCACTTGACGAAGCGCAAATTTTTCATATTGAAAAAGATGGTTTTGAAGCTGATGATGTTATTGGAACAACCGCAACCATTGCAACAAAAGATGATCTCAAATCATTAATTTTATCAGGAGACAAGGATTTGCTTCAGTTGGTAAATGATAACGTGATGATAATCGCACCGCAACTGGGTTTATCTAACCTTGCTTTGATGGATTCAGCTGCTGTTATAAAAAAGCTTGGAATAACACCAAAACAAATTCCGGATTTTAAGGGATTAATGGGTGATCCGGCGGATAATTATCCCGGAGCAAAAGGAATTGGGCCAAAAACCGCCGCATTGTTAATTAATCAATTTCAAACAATTGAGAATCTTTTTAATCATCTTGATGAAGTCAAAGACAAAACCCGTCAAATAATTAATGATTGTAAAGAATCGATTCTACTTGCCAAACAATTAGCACAGATAAAAACTGATGTTGAAATTAATTACGATGTTGAAAGTACCCTTTTTACCGGTTTTAATGAGTCTTTAAAAAAGTATTTACTTGAGTTTGAAATGTTTGGACTGGTAAACCGAATTTATCCAAGAGGTAAAAAAGAGGTTGTTTTAAAAAAAACCGTTAAATCACAAACCGATCAGATAAGTTTGTTTTGATTTTATGAAAATCCGCGTCAATAAAAAATTTCTCAGTTTATGTTTGTTTGTGATATTCCTGATTTATCAAGCGATCACTCAGCAAAATAATCCAACAAAACTTAATCTAAAAAATAATCCGATCATAAAAATATCTCCTACTCCAATAGCAGACGCTATTAAAGTTGCATCAGTAATTGATGGCGACACAATTATTTTAAACGATCAAAGTCATCTTCGTTATATTGGAATCGACACGCCGGAGCTGCACCATCCAAAAATAAAAGTTCAATGTTTTGGAGAAGAAGCAAGAGTTGCAAATCAAAACTTAGTTGAAGGAAAAGAAATAGTTACGGAAAAAGACGTCTCTAATGTTGATCGTTATAAAAGATTATTACGTTATGTTTGGGTTAAAAATGACAATAGTTCTGATTCTGCTATTTTCGTTAATGATTATCTTGTCCGTCAGGGTTTTGCTCACGCAGCCACATTTCCTCCTGATGTCAAATATGCGAAACAATTTATCGAAGCCGAAACCGAAGCACGTGAAAATAAAAGAGGTTTATGGAGTAAGTGTAATTAATTTCTATTTTTCAATATTTACTATTTTATCTTTGCTTTTTTGTCCCTTCACAATAACTACCTTGGATAAACTAATACTAAAATAGTCGGCTAATAATTTAACTAAGGCTTTATTTGCTTTTCCTTTCTCCGGTGCTTCATGTAAACATACTTGATATTTCTTATCAGAAATCCTTTCAATATATTCTTTTTTTGATTGAGGTTTAACCTTTACCTGAATTATCATAATTATTTCCAAAAGTGTGAAGAGTAATCTTAATTAGTATTTGTAACATTAGTTAGGGTAGTGACATTTCTTATCCTCCTTCGCTCAAATTCGTCTCGTGGTCTACGTCCACGCAGCCGAATGTTCGCTTCGGAAGGACTGCGCGTTGTCAATTTGGATAGTGACAACGCTTGTACTTCTTACCGCTTCCGCACCAGCAGGGATCGTTACGACCCGGCTGTTTTTTTGTTTCTCCGGGCAAAATCACCTTAAATCCAATATCATTAGCATCAGGTTGTGGATTAGTATTTGAAGAAGGCAATTTACTTGTGCTATCAACCTGTGCTTCTTTTTGTTTTTGCTGTTTTTGGGTAAACGGGTCTATTGCTGACGCAGAACTATAAGTTACTCCTGGTTTATTCAAAACAGGGGCGTTCTCCCTCTTCTCTATCGTCGGCCTTTCTTTTACATCAATTTCCACCCGGAAAATCCGTCTGGTAATTTCATAGTTTATATCATTAATCAGTTTTTCGAACATTTTAAAAGCCTCATTCTTATACTCAACTAACGGATCCATTTGCGCATAACCACGCAAATTTATACCCTCTCTTAAATCTTCAACAGCGGTTAAATGGTCGGTCCAATATTTATCTATTGTTGACAGACAGATCATCCCTACAACATTAGTCCATAAATCTTTTCCGTATTTTTTTTGTCGCTGTTCGTATGCGCTTTCAAGCACCTTAATGAGTTCATCGCTTATTTTCTCTGCATTATTTGTTTTAATTGCTGCCTGTATTTTTTCTGAATCAGTTTGAAGGATCATGTTTACTTCTTTTGAGAAGAGATCTTTTTGTTCATCTGACGGTTCGTTTTCAGAAACAAAAAAGGCCTGTGTGATCTGATTAATTTCTTTTTGAAAGATTGAAAATAAAGCCTCTTTAAAGTCTGCTGAATTTTTTTGTTGCATTAACTTATTCCGTAAACCATAAAGGATTTGTCTTTGACGGTTAATGACATCATCATAGTCAACCAGATGTTTCCTGATATCAAAATTATATCCTTCCACTTTGACCTGTGCTTGTTCAATTGCCTTACTCACCATTGAATGAGTCAGTGGTTGGTCTTCGGGAAAATTAAAAAAAGTCATGATTTTTGAAATCTGATCACCACCAAAAATCCGCATTAAATCATCTTGCAGTGCTACAAAAAATCGTGTTTCTCCCGGATCACCTTGTCGTCCTGCCCGCCCCCGAAGCTGATTATCAATCCGACGAGATTCGTGTCTTTCCGTTCCAATTACATATAACCCACCCAAACTAACAACCTCATCATGCTGTTTTTGCCACTCCTCTTGTGCTTTAACTTTTAACTTTTCACTTTTAACTTTTAACTCTTCCTTCTGTCCTCCCAATATAATATCCACTCCTCTTCCTGCCATATTTGTTGCAATTGTCACTGCGCCTTTTTTTCCGGCATCGGCGATAATTTGCGCTTCCTGAAGGTGGTTTTTTGCATTTAGCAGTTGATGAGGAATGCCTTTTTTATTTAATAGTTGTGATAATAATTCGTTTTTGTCAATTGAAACTGTTCCCACCAGCACCGGTCTACCGGTTTGATAATGCTTTGAAATTTCCTCAATCACTGCATTGTATTTTGCTTTTTCGGTTTTATATATCATATCCGGATGATCTGCCCTTATCATTTTTCTATCAGTCGGAATCACTAAGACATCTGTCTTATAAATTTTATGAAATTCTTCCGCTTCGGTTGATGCAGTTCCGGTCATACCGGCAATTTTGTCATACATTCTGAAATAATTTTGAAGCGAAACGGTGGCCAATGTTTTTGATTCGCGTTGAATTGAAACATTTTCTTTGGCTTCAATCGCTTGGTGTAAGCCTTCTGAAAACCTTCTTCCTGGTAAAAGCCGACCGGTAAACTCATCAACGATAATTACTTCATTGTCCTTAACAATATAGTCTTTATTATTTTTAAAGAGCGCATCAGCTTTTAACGCCGCCTCCAAATGATAAAGCGTATCAAAATCTTTTTCGTAAATGTTTTCCACCCCAAGATTAGTTTCAATCTTTAAAATTCCTGCTTCAGTTAAGTTTGCAGTGCGTTGTTTTTCATCGATAAGATAGTCTGTGACAGGATCCAGTGTTTTAATTACTTGCGAGTACCGATAATATTTTGACGTATCTTCATCATAAGGAGCTGAGATAATATGAGGAGTACGCGCTTCATCAATCAGGACTGAATCGGCTTCGTCAATAATCGCATAATTAAATCCGCGTTGTACCATTTCTTCTGAGTTAGTTGCCATATTATCGCGTAGATAATCAAAACCATATTCGCTGTTTATGCCGTAGGTGATGTCGGCAAGATATGCTTCACGCCTGGTAATTGATCGCAGATGTGCTAAACGCCAATCCTGACTTTCCTTTTCCGTATAATTTTTATCGTATATAAAAGATTTGTCACCAATAATTGCGCTTGTTGTCATTCCTAGATAATCAAAAACCGGTCCCATCCACCCCGTACCAATCCGCGCAAGATAATCGTTTACTGTTACTAAGTGAGCGCCTTTTCCTGTTAATGCATTTAAATAAAGCGCGCATGTTGCTGATAATGTTTTTCCTTCACCGGTTTTTTGTTCAGAAATATTCCCTTCATGAAGGGCTATTCCTGATAATAATTGCACGTCGAAATGACGTTGCCCCAACACCCGTTTAGCTGCTTCGCGCACTAAAGCAAAAGCACGGGGAATTACATCGTCAAGATTTTTTTTACCTGATTGAATTTGTTCCTTAAGTTTTTCAGTTTCATTTAAAAAATCCTTTTCTTTCAATTTAACAACTTCCGATTCCAATTGATTAATTTGTTTTAAAACCACACTCATACGCGTTAGTTCTTTTTCATTAAAATCAAACCATTTTTTTAAAAATGAAAACATAGTTATTAAATTAATTTATTGTAAAAAATATTCTTGAGGAATAACTAAAATGCGGGTAGCAGAATAGCGTTTTTCACTTTTATCAGTTGTATTGTCTTGTTTATAGACAATATGTATCGTGTCCCCAACTTTTAATTTCGTAAAGCCAATTCTTTCACTTTCTAATGTTTTAATATTAATTAAAAATATTTTTGTATAAGTTTCGATATCAACCAAGTCGTTTTCTTTATCTGAGTTAAGTATATTCAGATAATAATCTTCTTTATTAATTTCTGTTACCTTACCGGACTGTAATTTATATTGATCATCAATGTAAACCGAGTTCGCGTTAATGGTTTTGTCCATAATCGGACCGTTAACGATGATATAGTCACCTTTCACAATATCTCCAAATTCCTTTTCTTTTTTCACACCGTTAACCAACGAGTAAATCATTGTCATATCTTTTTCGACAACTATCTTATACGTTTCATTATCGTTGGTTAAAACTGTTAAGGTATTATCTTTTATCAATGTGACGCGACCGGACTGCGCCTGCTGTTCACTTCGCCCGGCTTCAGCCAACTTAGCAACACGTTCTTTAAATTCTTTAACGGTTTCATCAACCTCGACTTTGGCTGATGGTGAAGCTTCAGCAGAAGACGTAGCTTCTTCAGTCTGCGCAACAACGGAATATACTAAAGATAATATTATTAAAAATGTTATTGTGATTGTTAGTATTTTTTTCATTTATTCTTCTAGATAATAAACTTGCAACTGTTTGTTCTGATAAGGAATGTTTTTATCATCAGGATAAACGTTTATTTGAATCACGTTTTCTCCAAGCGTCAATGGCATATCAACTTTAAAATTTATTTCTTTATTTTTGATAATAATATCCTTCGCTGCCGATTGAATAATTATCATCGAATTTTTTGTTGCTTTTCCACTTATGGTAACGCTGTTTGATTTAGTAATCGTTTTATCTTTCGGACTTGTGATCTCAAGATTAGTTACCAGACTTTGATTAACAGGTTTTGTTGGAGCGTTTGATACTGAATTGGTTATCGTATTTGAATTTTGAGATGTCTGTGGTCGAGTACGGACGATCATTAAAATTGCCACGATTAAACCAAATCCAATTCCAAGTATAAGGGCAACGATTGTTTCTTTTTTCATGAGTGGTTTTAATTTAATTCAGCCCGAACTTGAGGTACTGTTTCAATTAAGTTGTTTATATTATACCAATATTTTTGCTTTGAAAACAAGCGATCAGATGATATCTTTAATAACAAGCTGCCGGATATTGCTGAAAGTAATGGAGAATTTTTTGTTGAAATTGCCCCGACTAATCCTGCCAATAAATCTCCGGTTCCTCCTTTTGTTAATCCTGAATTACCGCCTTGAACAACATAAGTTTCTTTTCCATCTGAAATAATATCCGCAATTGCTTTTAATAAAATTACAGTTTTATATTTTAAAGCCATCTGCTCTACTATTTTTACCTTTTCATCCAGTGTCATTTCACTAATATCCAAACCAAACAGTCTGTCAAATTCCTGTTGATGTGGAGTAATAATTGGCTGTCTGAGTTTTAATAACCATTCTTTTTCCATCATCTGAAGCGCACCAGCATCAAACACCCACTGTTTTTTAGGGAACTTAGTTATAAGATAGTTAACTAACTGATATGTCATCTCCCCCTCATCAGATAGCGAAATAATTTTATTTAAATCATATTTTTGTAACTTTGCACTTTGCACGGCGCCTGCCCGCCCTTTTGGCGGGAGCTTTGAACTATTTCTTATCATTCCCGGCCCAATTAAGATCGTATCGTCTTCAGCCACATATGAATCAAGTTGACTACGGGAAACGACAATTCCGTTTTGAAATTTCTTTTTAAGTTCCAACATTATTTTATTATTTTCGCTTGTTGAAGAATAGTGCACCATGTCAACGAAAAATGAAGCGATCTCTGCTGCCCAAATTGAAGCACTATGAAAAAGTGATGACCCGCCAATCACCAGTAATTTTCCATTTTGACCTTTGTGAGAGTTCACCGGGGGAACATATAACTTTGAAAATATCGCTTTTATTTTTTGCGTATCAGTCGAGTTAATTGTTTTTATTTTGATCATAAATCATATATCATAAATCATAACTTATATAATGTATAATCTTACATTATGTCAATCACTCATCAACAACTTCGGGAAAAATATGCTCAATTTTGGAAAAGTAAAGATCATGTTGAAATTCCTCCGATTCCATTAATTCCCAGAGATGATCCAACCACTCTTTTTACCGGCTCAGGGATGCAGCAACTGGTTCCGTATCTGCTTGGTGCATCGTCCCCGCTTGGTAAACGATTATACAATATTCAACGTTGTCTTCGTGTTCAAGATATAGAAGAAGTGGGTGATAATCGCCATGATACATTTTTCGAAATGATGGGAAATTGGTCGCTCGGAGATTATTTTAAAAAAGAGCAAATTGAATGGTTTTGGGAATTTTTAACAATAAATCTTCAACTTCCCAAAGAAAAATTATATGTTACGATTTTTTCGGGTGATGAAAAAAATAATCTGCCTGCTGATAATGAATCCTATGAAATATGGAAAAAGTTAGGAATTGACGAAAAACATATTTTTCATTATGGTCCGGAAAAAAATTGGTGGTCACGTGCAGGAACTCCGGATAATATGCCAATTGGCGAACCCGGAGGAACAACCTCAGAAGTATTTTTTGAGTTTACTCAAGTAAGCCATGATGTGAAATATGGTAGTTCCTGTAGTCCAAGTTGTGAATGCGGAAGATTCCTCGAAATTGGCAATTGTGTATTTATGCGCTATAAAAAAGAAAAGAACGGTTCATTTTTACCATTACCTTCATTAAATGTAGACTTTGGTGGCGGTTTAGAAAGGCTTCTTATGGCAGTTGAGAATCAGCCTGATTTATTTCAAACTCAATTATTTGCATCAACAATTAGTATTATCAGCAAAGAAAGTCGAATTAAATACGAAAATAATATGCCGGCAATGAGAATAATTGCTGATCATATAAAAACCGCTGTTTTTTTAGCACGGGAAGATATTGAACCTTCAAACAAAGAGCAGGGATATGTCATGCGTCGGCTTATACGCAGATCCGTTGTAAAAATGCGTGAATTAAATATTGTTCCAGCAAAAATTATCCCTAAACTATGTCAAGACATCATTGATATTTATAAGTCAATTTACTTTAAAGAAAAAGACTTTGTCAAAATAAATCTTCTAATATCTAAAGAGGCAGAGTCGTTTTTAAAAACCATTGATAAAGGCATTAAACTTCTGCAAACACAGGAAAAAATTAACGGTGAAATGCTTTTTAATCTCAAACAGTCTTTCGGCTTTCCAATTGAAATTGCGATTGAACTTTTAAAAGAATGGGGGAAAGAAGTTGATGAAGTAAAAGTTAAGGCTGACTTTAATACCGCGATGGTTAATCATCAAAATTTATCACGTTCTTCATCGGTCGGAAAATTCAAGGGCGGACTGGCAGATAACAGTAAACAAACACAAAAATATCACACTGCCACTCACCTTCTCCACCAGGTTCTTTTTGATGTTTTGGGAAGTGAAGTCCGACAGGAAGGATCAAATATTACCGGAGAAAGATTACGTTTTGATTTTTACCTTTCCAGAAAACCCACAGAAGAAGAGGTTAGAAAAGTTGAGGTATTAATAAATAACAAAATATCAGAAGCGCTACCGGTTAACACGAAGATTATGTCAAAAGAAGAAGGAATGCGTCTTGGGGCAAAATCATTTTTTCGTGAAAAATATCCTGATATGGTAAAGATATATTTTATCGGTGGTTCGACAGGCTCACCACAAGATAGTTATTCAAAAGAATTTTGCGGGGGTCCACATGTTGCGAACACAAAAGAAATCGGACAAATAAATATTTTCCGGTGGGAAAAAATCGGAAGTAATTTGTATCGCATTTACGCAAAATGATTATCAATGACCGCGTTTATGGAAAAGTTGATATCACATCGCCGATATTAATTGAACTTATCAACTCCTCAGCACTTCAACGTCTTAAGGGAATTGCTCAATTCGGCGTTCCTGATAAATATTATCATCATAAAAACTATTACCGTTTTGAACATAGCTTAGGCGTTATGATTTTGTTAAAAAAACTGGGCGCAAGTGAGAAAGAACAAATCGCCGGATTAATTCATGATATATCTCACACTGCTTTTTCGCATGTGGTTGATTGGGTTATTGGATCAAATAAAAATGAAGATTTTCAAGACAAGCAACATGCTCTGTTTTTAAAAAAGTCAGATATCAATAAAATATTAATCAAATATCATCTGGATTTAAAAGATTATTTATCAAACGATAACTTTTCCCTACTTGATTTACCTATTCCGGAACTTTGTGCTGATCGAATTGATTATGCTATAAGAGAAATGCCTTTATCAAAGACAAAATATTTATTTAAATCATTAAGAGTCTTTCAAAATCACTTTGTTTTCAAAAATAAAAATGCAGCCTTATTATTTGCAAAGCAATTTCTAAAATTGCATACTCTCCACTGGGGTGCTTGGGAAACAGTTGTTCGTTATCGGTTATTTGCCGAAGCAATAAAAATTGCAATAAAAAATTCTATCGTAACAATGAAGGATTTGTGGATTGATGATAAATTTGTGGTACAAAAATTAGAAAAATCTAAAGATAAGCAAATTGTAAACTTATTAAAAATATTAAAAAAAACCTTAAAGCAACTTCCTTTGGGAAAAATCATTGTGCAAAAAAAATTCCGTTATGTTGATCCGCTTTATATTAATCATGGAAAACTTGTCCGCTTATCAACAAACGACATCACTTTTAAAAAGCTATTAGAAAAATCTCAACAAAATAATTCTCTTGGTGTTCAAATGCCTGCTATAATAAAAACAATATGAAAAAACCCTTAATCAATTATTCTGATTTTCAAAAAATTGATATTCGTGTTGGAAAAATTATCAAGGTTGAGAATATTGAAAAATCAAATAAGTTATTAAAACTGACAGTTGACCTAGGAGGAGATTATGGCATTGTTACAATTCTATCAGGAATTAAAAGTTGGTATAAACCAGCACAACTTAAAGGAAAAAAGTGTTTTTTTGTGGCCAACCTTGAACTTCGCGTAATGTTTGGAAATCAATCCCAAGGAATGATATTAGTTTATAATCTAGAAAATAATCCGATTGTAATTAATGTCAAAAAAACTATTTTGCCGGGTGTTCCATTAGCTTAACTTATTTAATTATTTACTCTTACATTTGACAAATGCATACTTTTCCGCTATGTTATTAAGATTAATACAGATTAATAATTTAATTTTTATTTATGAACAAAGTTAAAAAAAATATCAAACCAACTGTTCGTCATAGCGTTCCGGTTGAACCTGTTGAACCCGTTAAAAAAAACTCAAACAAACAAGGATTGAACAAGGGAGCAATATTTTTCATAATTATTTTAGTAGTTCTTGCTGGTCTGTTATTCCGTAAATTATCACAAAAGAATTCTCTCAATAATATCAAAACCAACGTTATCCCAGCAGCGGTAAAAAAAGTAATTAACAATCCTGCCACTAAATTTGAAATCGGGAAAATTAATGACATTAGTGGTGTTTATGAATTTGAATTAATATTAAAAACCGGTGGAGATCAAAAATATAATTCATATATCACCAAAGACGGTAAAATTCTTTTTGTGTCTGGAATAAAAGTTGAAACTTTGGGTAAGGCAGCTAATAATGCACCAGCAACACAAGCTGAAACAAAAAAACTGACATGTAACGATTTAACAAAAGTCGACAATACAAAACTATCTGCCTATGTGGTCGCGGATTGTCCGTTTGGTTTGCAGATGCAACGGGTAATGAAAAAAGCAATTGATGAACAACCGGCATTGTTGAGTAGTTTTGACGTCAGATATATTGGTGCAGTTGAAAACGGAAAAATTACCTCAATGCACGGGGATAAAGAAGCTCAAGAAAATCTTCGACAGATTTGTATTCGTGAGGAACAAAAGCCAAATTATTGGAATTATGTGGGTTGTTATATGAAAGAGGGTAAAGCAGAAGAATGCTTAACATCAACTGGAGTCGATACAGCAGGAGTGAAAAGCTGTATGGAAGATAAAACCAGAGGACTTGCCTTTGCTCAAAAAGATTTTGATATGGCAAACAAATTCAAAATCGGTAGTTCTCCAACATTATTGTTGAATGATAAGCAAACTGTATCTGAATTTGACTTTGGTGGACGAATTCCAAATGCAATGAAAGAATTAGTTTGTTGCAGCTCAAGTCAAAAAGGCGCATATTGTAGCACGGATTTGTCAAAGACTGAAGTTGCTTCTTCTTATTCAATCACCGGAGAGTCAGCAAATCAAGGAACAAATAATGCTGCTAATTGCAATTAAGTAAAACAAAATAATAAAAGCCACCTTAACCGGTGGCTTTTTTATTGAAGAGATTTTATCTGATAAGTAATCTTTCCTGCTGGAATTTCTACTTCAATCGCGTCACCCGCTTTTTTCCCAAGTAAAGCTTTACCAATTGGTGATGTTACAGAATATTTACCATTTAAGGGATCTGCTTCATATTCTCCAACAATAGTTACTTGCTTTTCTTCATCATTCACCACAACCACAAAAGGCATTCCTAATGATGTTGTAGCATGATTGGTACTTTCATCAATTACCTCTGCTTGTTGGATCATCTGTTCCAATTCAAATACCCGATTTTCAACAAAAGCAAGGTTTTCTTTTGCAGCAGAGTACTCACTGTTTTCTTTTAAATCACCCATACTCCGGGCTTTTTGTAGACGGTTTATTGCATCAGTTAATCCGGTCTTTTTTAGACTATTTAAATCTGCCTGGAGTTTTTCAAATCCTGTTTTTGTTAGCTGAATTGTTTTGTTCATAAAAAAAATTCCCCCTGATTCAAGTTGTTGAATAGCAGATGGGATGATAAAATATTACATCAGTTAAAGTTAAATGTCAAATTTTGAAAAATATGTCATTGCAATCCCGAAATTAGTCGAGGGAGAAGTCACCGCCATCAGGCGGGATCCCGTTTTAGGCGGGACAATCCCGTTAATATAAATCGTCTTATTGGTAACGAGATTGCCGCGCTCCCCCCGCTAAGCGGGGTTCGCTCGCAATGACATTATCCGATATAGATATTTTGAAAATTGAAAATTGATTATTGAAAATTATTTTTGGTCCCATCGTCTAGCGGCCTAGGACATTAGCTTCTCATGCTAAGAACACGAGTTCAAATCTCGTTGGGATCACACAATAAAAAAATCACTGATTATAATTCAGCGAAGTCTCGCTAAGCGGAACGATGTGGAATTCAAATTTCGTCGAGATCGCAAAATATTTTTTTATCAAATAAAAACACTAATATATGAAAGATTATTATTTTTTAAAGTTGTTATTTTTTGTAACTGTTCCGATTCTTTTTGCTGTTTCTACAATAAAAATTGTCTATATTGTTATTAATAATTCTCAGTCTGTTATTTACTCTTGCATTTTAACTTTATTATTATTTTTGGCTTTTTTGCCATTTAGAAATCGAGTTCACAACAATAAATCATTGGAGATACAACCGGATAAATTTTTAGGCAAAATTGCAACTAAGATAACCAATAAATTAATTGTCAGTTTTTTTATATACATTTTAATTGTTCTTCATATTAATTCCTTGTTTCAGTCTAATATTCAAAGATTATTATGTGAATCAGGTTGGTTAAAATTATTAACTTTTAGTTGTTTTAAGTCAAAACTAGCAGGACCAGATGATTATATAATCATTTTATTTCTTTATTTTTTTGCAATTGTAATTTGGTTCTTTCCAATAAAAAAAGTCAAATAATTAATGATGAAATTTAAAAATATTCAAATCAATTTATAACAAATTCGTTTTCAAATTAATTACATAACTTTTTTACTTTCTTTTGCAGAAACAATAAAAACTCCAAGAAGAATCAATCCCCCACCAATAATAAAGACTTTCCTAATCTGATATAATATGTTTTTATTAACTAAATTTATATGAGTAGAATTGAACAATCTCAAGATAAACGAACGCCTTGGTTAACAAAAGAAACGCGTTTGTTGTTAACTTCCGCCGCTTGGTTTTTGGTTAACCACGCCCCTCATTTTCTTCAAGAAAAATTGCATTATGAAAAACACGTTCTGACAGAGGAGTCTAGAAAAAACATAGAGATTGTTGCACAAGAACTTGATAAAGGCGCCAACGCTGTTTTTTTTGCTAATCATCTCCGCTATACAGATGGACCGGTTGGATTATATGTATTAAGCCAGGCAAAGCCAGATGAAGTTGCTGCTCCTGTTGCAAAAAAACATTATGACAAAAATGTAAATTTTTTTAAAATTCTCGAACGTTTTGGAGCTCATGCTTTTGTGGTTGTCAACCCGGGTGACGATGCAAACGCAGCAGTAAAGGCAGAAAAGTTTAAGAAATATATTACAGATATCGCAACATACTTAGGTGGATCACATAGAATATTAGGTACATACCCTGAAGCTACAAGAAATAAGCAAGGATATGGGTTGCAACAAGCGCAAAACGGAATAGGATATTTTCACTTATCAGATCCCGATGGAAAATGTTTATATGTTCCAATGGGTTATGTTCCGGGTGAAGTCACTGGGCAAAAATATACAGAGATAAGAGTAGGCGTTCCTTTTCATTTAAAAGACCTTATTCCGGACCTTGAATTCAAAACCCCGGAAGAAATTACCACAATTTTAATGAAAGAACTTGCGAAAATTTTACCTGATAAAATGCGGGGCGTTTATGGTCCATAGATATTTACTACTTTATAAGGTTATGTATTTTTTGTATGATAAAATGTACCTAATAATTTTAATTAGCCCGAGTGGTGGAATGGCAGACACGCAGGACTTAAAATCCTGTGACGCAAGTCGTGAGGGTTCGACTCCCTCCTTGGGCACAAGGTCTGATCCCTTCACTTTCAAATGCACGAATAGATTGATATAAAGGGCTAATCTCTGTGTTCGATAAGCCAGGATAGCCCCAGACCAATCCTGAGGGGAAAATCGAACACAGGAGTACTCGTATCTGGCTGAGATTTGACATTTGGTAGGTTGTACCAAGATTTTCAAACTTCTCTTTCATAAACTTTACAATCGATTCAAGATTATACTTAGCAAGTAAAGAGTCATCTTTTGTTACTTGGATACTGGTTATTTGATTCTCAATCAATTTATTCTGTTCTTTAAATATTTCATCAGAATATACACCACTTAAGTTCTTTTGGATAAGCGCCTGACGCATTTCATAAAATTTTCTCAGTTGAATATCTGCTGTTTCTCTTCGTTTTCGAAGTTGAGTACCTCGTGTAATGAATGTTCGTCTTAACAAAGCAATGAATGCATCTAAACACTCTTTTGTTGGTGAGATTGTTGAGAGGAAATTTTTTGTAGTATCGTTAAGCTTGTCAACTGGTATCGATGGCATTCCGCATCGTTTGTTGCATAAATAATAAGCAAACTTTGCTCGTTTTCCTTTACTCCAAGCGCCAGTTAGTGGAGCACCACATTTACATCTTGCCAATCTTCTTAAGGGAAATTCTGCGTTGTCTCGGCTTCTTCGAGCTAACGGCACATGAATATTCGTATTTCGACCATCAAGAATAGCTTGCACTCGATAAAATAAAGTTTCTGACACCATTGGAATATGCTGTCCTTGAACTTCTTCAGGATTTGTTTTAGATGTCAAAATTCCCATATAAAATTTATTTCGAAACATGCGATTTATGGCCTGTGGTAATATAAAGTATTCTTTACCTTTAAAAGGCTGTCGTAAACCCCATTCGTTCATAATTGTGGCCATTTCAGATAATGTTTTAGCTCCTGTTGCCATAAGTTCCCAAGCCTCTTTGATTTTATCCCATCGTTTTGAATCTTTAACGGCGTATCCACTTTCGTTTTTGTATCCAAATGGCGGTGTTCCGGAACCTAATCCTGATAAAAATCTCGCTCTTATTCCATTTCTTGCTCGTTCACTTTTTACATCATTATCCATTTGGGCAAAACTAGCCAACATTGATTCTATGAATTTTTCTGTAGGGCTGTTACCGGTAGGTTCTGAAGCGGAAACAATCATAATGTCGCACTCTGACAGCTTTTTTCTGATAGTTAAATAATCTTGTAGTTGTCGTGATATACGGTCAATCCTGTATACGATAAGTGCTTCAATAGTTTTTCTGTTTTTTCGACAAAATTCCAACATGTCAATAAGAGCAGGTCTTCCGGTAATGTTTTTAGCAGAACGCCCCTCTTCCTTAAATATTTTTACTACTGACATATTTCGTCTTTCTGCTTCTTGTTTGCATATTTTTTCTTGTGTGTCTAAGGAGAAATTATCGACCTGTTCTTCTGTTGAGACTCGAAGGTAAATCACTGCTTGTTTTGTTTGTGTATTGCTTTTAGTTAGTTCCATAGTTATTGCTCATTGAGGATTTCTTTTAATGTCATACCACCGAAGATCTCTTTTTCATATTCGTCAAGCCAACTATTAATTAAAAATTGAAACTCCGCTACAATACAGTGAATTTGTTCATCAGAAAGATTTTCTGCGGTCTTATCAAGCAGTTTTCTTGTTTGTATTATTTTATTCTCTTCCTTGTTTTGGGGAAATATATTTTGTAGTAAATTATCAAGAGTTTTTTGTGGAGTCAACGGATGCGTTGACTGTTGAGGCATGTTAATTTCCTTTGAATTATTAGGAGAATAAGATATCGATTCTTGTATTGGATAAAGTGGCAATTCTTGAATTAGCATATGGTTACTTAACTATCGATATATAGATAGTATATATCGAAATATAGATAGTTGTCAAGTGCAAATGAAATGAACTTAAGCTTTCATTTTTCTGTAATTTTTGCTATACTACGCTCCAAATGCCAAACAAAACGGGAAGTATATTTACTTCCTTGAATTTAAAAGAAACTCTCCCTTCATATTTTAGCCCCATATTTGAAATACAATTAACTCCACGATTAATCCACCAAATAGCTGTATTCGTTACAATAATCGGCGTTCTTATTATTCTGTTATTTTTGTTTTTTATCTATATAAAAATAAAAAAGATATTAGAAGGAAAATACACCTTATTGGAAATAAAGCCTCCAGCAATTTCCCTCCAATCCGCTTTTTCAACCAGACAGCTTTTTACTATTTTTCATTCTTTAGAACATGAGTCATCATTTCTTGAAAAGCTTTTGAAAATAAAAAAGCAAGTGAGTTATGAAATCGTCTCAACAAAAGAAGATGGAATACGGTATTTACTTTATGCGCCTTATGAGGACATTCCCATTATTACCAAAAATATTCGAGCTTATTTACCCTCCGTTACCATTAAGGAAGTTGCCGACTACATACCACAAACATTTGAGAAACTTGAAAAGGAACATTACTCATTAACCGAATTTAAGCTTTCCCAAACTTTTGCACTCCCTCTTCTTGATCAGGATATATTAAATCAATACGATCCGATTGCCTATATTACCGCCCACATGACTAAATTGCAAAAAAATGAAATAATTGCCCTTCAAATAGTATCAACTCCAGTCGTCCCCACATTCCATAACAACATTATTGAATATACTCATCATCTGAATAAACGAATACTTGCGGGCAAAGAAATCATATCTCAAATTGATATCAATTCATTAGATGGAGTATTAAAAATTGTATCAACATTACTTTCTTATGTATTTTTAATCGTATTTGAAATCATTAAAGCGTTTGCTGACTGGTTTAGGGATTTTTTCATGCCTTCAAAAAAAACATATTACGAGCAATCATCGTTTAATTCTCAATCTCCAAGAGGAGTGATAAAAGAACTTTCTCCAAAACAACTATTTATTCAGGAAACGGTTGAGAAAAAGATTAACCAAAATTTATTTGAAACTTCTATTCGTCTTTTTATTGTTGGTTCCTCAAAAAATAATATTTCCTTACGTAAAAAGGGAATAGCGGCATCATTTGCAACCTTTAACAATCCAAGGCTTCAGTCTCTTGAGGCAAAACATAATTTCCCTGTAAAACTTACCATATTGAGTAAATGGGATTATATAAAACTTAAACACCGGTTACTATCATTATTTGCAAATCCTATTCTTTCAACTTCCGAACTTTCCTCAATTTATCATCTTCCTTATTCCCAAACTACTAAGACCGAAGATCTTTTAAATGTCAAAAGCCCCATGATGGCACCACCTTTATCACTGAAGAAATCAGATCATAAACTTGATATTATTTTTGCTCATAACTCATATGGCGAGACAACTACTCCTATTGGTTTGACTCTTGAGGAACGGGAACGTCATACATATATAATCGGTGCAACCGGTACAGGTAAGACGACAATGCTTTTACAAATGATTTATCAGGATATATTAAACGGAAAAGGACTGGCAGTTGTTGACCCCCATGGAGATTTAACGGAAAGATTGTTGGGTGTTATCCCAAAAGAAAGGGTTAAGGATGTAGTCTATTTTAATCCTTATGACATTGGCTACCCCATCGGCTTAAATATCCTTGAATTGTCGCAAACGGATAGTGAAGTTGAAAGACACCGGGAAAAAGATTTGATTGTTTCAAGCTTGGTTTCCATATTCCACAAGCTTTATCCTGAACGCTATTCCGGCCCCCGGATGGAGCATATTTTAAGAAATACTGTTCTAACCGCACTTGAGCTTGTTAATCCAACCCTTTTTACCGTTTATAAATTATTAACTGATAGCTCATTTAGAAAACAATCAGTATTGCAATTAAAAGATGACGTATTAAAGGAATTTTGGAAAAACGAATTTGAGAAACAAGGAAGTTATCAAAAAGCAGAACAGATTTCGCCGATTACCAATAAACTGGGGAGATTTTTAACAACAACAATAACCCGAAGGATTTTAATTCAGGAGAAAAGTAAGCTTAATTTTGATGAGATTATGAATAAGAAGAAAATCCTCATATGCGACCTTTCTAAAGGTAAAATAGGAGAAGATACTTCATCTTTTTTGGGAAGTCTCATTATTGCCAAACTTCAACTTGCTGCACTCAAGCGTATCCATATTCCGGAAGACAAACGCACTGATTTTTTTCTTTATATAGATGAATTCCAGAACTTTGCAACAATAACATTCGCCCAAATACTGTCTGAGGCCAGAAAATATAAATTAAACACCATACTTGCCCACCAAACCATATCGCAAATCGAAGATCAAAATTTACTGAAGATAATTCTTGCCAATGTTGCAACGGTTATATCTTTTAGAACCAGTAACCCAAGTGATGAAAACACCATACTTCCAATCTTTGCTCCACAAGTAACAAAAAACGAAATATCCAATCTTCCCTCCTACAGCTTTTATATTAAAATAAATGCCCTTTATTCTCAAGATGCGTTTTCCGGAACCACATCCAACTTCCTTATTAAAAGTGATGAAGGCATCCGGAAAGAAGTTCTTGAATATTCACGCCATACTTATGGAATGGTAGTTAAAACTCCGGTTGATACATCGAAATCTATTACCAATAAAAGTAAAGTTAATGTTAAAAATCGTAATATCAATAAGGATCAGGAGTTAGTTACTATTTGATTTAAATCGCCATAGCTGCTATGGTGATCAAATCAGATATTTAGGCTGTTGTAACGATAAAAGCCATTTTGGTTTTTATCCCCTTTATCCTTATATAAGGAGGAGGAAAAATATCTTTATATAATATATATGAACATACCTCATATCACTAACAGACAACAAGACATACTATTACTACTATATAGATTCAGATTCCTTAATCGTACTCAAATTCAACTACTTCTACATCATAAAAATACAAAAAGCATAAATACATGGTTAAAAGACCTAACTGATAAAAAATATATCGAACGAATAATCAATGATCAATCAAAATTAAACAATATTCCTACTATATATTATTTATCATTAAACGCAATCAAATTCTTAAAAACTCAATCTTCATGCAAAACAGAATATATTACAAAACTATATAAAGAGAAAACCAGATCAGAGCAATTTATAAATAAATGTTTATTTATCGCAGATATTTATCTGTATTTATTAAACAAATACGGTAATACATCTTACTTTGTCTTCTTTACTCAATCAGACTTTACTCCAACCAGTATAGTTAAAGAAATTTTCCCTCATTTCGTTTTTCGCAAAGTTGCAGGTCAGCCCTTTTTTGTTGCCGAGATTTTTAGCGGAATAACCCCCCGTTTTGCTATAAGAGCGAGAATTACTAAGTATTTGACATTCTTTACCCAAGGAAACTGGATTAAAAAAGAAAAAGTACCAAACATACTTCTCATCTGCCCGGATGATAAAATGAAAAAGTTTATTATTAAATTTACTAAAACAATAATAGAAGAAGAAACAACAGATATTAATTTTTTTGTAACGGTTGCAGATATGATTACAAAGCAAACGATAGAAGGACAAATATGGCAGAAAGTGTCATTAGAATAAAACCAAAAAACCGCAAGTGAAAGTTTCCTCTCACCTGCGGTTGATCGTTACGCCTTCCGAACTTCTGACAGACGTCGCGGGGTAAAGAACCTATCCCGTTCAATCGGTAATCCTAATTTACCTCTGTTTGATAGCAATTCTGATAGGGTAAAGTATCCTAATTCTTCTTCCAACCCATCAACCAATCCGTAAAACGTGTCTTTACCATCAAACTCTATCGCATACCAAGTCCAGCTAAAATCAGGGTAAAAGAACTTAGTAATAACCATAGGATCTTCTACCTCCTCTTGAGAATAGAGAGGTGGTAATTTATCCAATACCTCTTTTGTTAATATTTTCATAGATTGCTCCTTTCTATACTGTAAAAGCAGATTTTTACCTCTACTGCTTTTAAAACTTATAAACTCTAAACTTTCACCGTAGTTTGCCTTGCGAAACTCGGGATAATACTCAATAAGTGTGGTATAAGTTGATGCTTTAGATTGTAAATACGGTCAATTCTTGTATAATTCAAACATGACTACTTTGAATTTTAAAAAAATTATCGTTTCCATTGTCACTTTTGT
>Ga0247840_10001776_pt1 | contig 40639 bp, 36 predicted proteins | sample LaCruzMarch2015__FD_192404 | JGI IMG/M metagenome (GOLD analysis project Ga0247840, IMG submission 192404) | Freshwater microbial communities from meromictic Lake La Cruz, Castile-La Mancha, Spain - LaCruzMarch2015_17m | ecosystem: Environmental > Aquatic > Freshwater > Lake | place: Spain... | reverse complement strand
TGCCCGTCCGAGGGATCCATGACCACCGACACCGACTGCCGACTGGTATTCTGCACCTGCCCGGATCAGGAGACCGCCGCCCGCATCGCCGAGCGCCTGGTCGGCGACCGGCTGGCCGCCTGTGTAAACCTGCTGCCGGGCCTTACCTCGATCTATCGCTGGCAGGGTGAGGTCCAGCAGGAGGCCGAAGTCCTGCTGCTGATCAAGACGGTGGCGGCGCGCCTCCCGGCTCTGACCGGGACGCTGCGCGGGTTGCACCCCTACGAGCTGCCGGAGATCATTGCCCTGCCCATCACCGACGGGCTGCCCGACTACCTGACCTGGGTGACGACATGCACGCAAGCAGACGACTGAGCAGCGGGTTGCAACCCGCCAACCGATTGATCCGGGTGCTGACGCTGTTGCTGCTGGTCTGCGCAAGCGCCGCGCCCACGGCGGCCGATGAGGAATTCCTGCTGCCGGAGCAGGCCTTCCAGGTCACCGCCGCGGCAGACGGGGCCGGCGCGGTGCGGGCACGCTGGACCATCGCCGACGGCTACTACCTCTACAAGAGCAAGTTCCGCTTCACATCGCCCTTCCCCGACGTGGAACTCGGCGACCCGGAACTGCCGACGGCGCAGCGCAAACAGGACGCGTTCTTCGGCGAGGTCGAGGTCTACCGCGGGCAGGTGGAGGTCCGTATCCCGGTCACGCGGCGGACCAACGCCGACACCCTGACGCTCGAGGCGACCTCCCAGGGATGCGCCGATGCAGGGCTCTGTTATCCCCCGCAGCGGCAAACGCTTGTGGTGCGCTTGCCCCAGACCGTCGCGGCGACCGCCCCGCCGCATGTCGCCGCCGTACCGGATGCCGCGCCCGCGTCGCTCACCGGCGCACGCCCCGGCGGGCCAATCTCAAGCATCGCGCAAAGCCTGGTGTCGCAAGTGGGACCAGGAATCGACGACGATCTCCTGACGGCCGAACAGGCATTCATCTTCCAGGCCGAGGTGGGCGCCCCCGAGCGGATCGACCTGACCTGGGACATCGCCCCCGGAACCTATCTCTATCGGGACAAGGTCGAGATTGCCCTGGACGGCGCGACCGACGTGACCCTGGGATCCTTCCAGTTACCCCCCGGCGAAATCAAGCGCAATACGATCCTGCCGGACGGCAGCACCGGCGACATCGCGGTCTACCATGATCGGGTCTCACTCGCCCTGCCCTTGCTGCGCCGCGGCACCGCAGCGAGCGAGATCGCCTTGGTCATCAAGTACCAGGGCTGCGCCGAGCGCGGCATTTGCTATCCGCCACAAACCCAGCGGGTCAAGCTCGCCCTGCCGCCGGCCGCTCGGATCGCTGCGGTCGCGCCGGCGGAACAGACCCGGGACCCGTCGGCCGGCGTGGCGTCCGCGGCAAACGACCGGTCAGTCAGTGCGCCGGAACCGGTCGCCGAGCAGGACCGCATCGCGTCCGTGCTGGCCGAGCGCAACCTGTGGGCAATCATCGCCCTGTTCTTTGGCTTCGGGCTCTTGCTCGCGTTCACCCCCTGCGTCTTTCCGATGATCCCCATCCTCTCCGGGATCATCGCGGGCGCCGGCCCCGGCATCACGACCCGCCGGGCCTTTACCCTGTCCCTGGTCTATGTCCTGGCGATGGCGCTGACCTACACCATCGCCGGGGTGCTGGCCGGGCTCTTTGGCGCCAACCTCCAGGCGGCCTTCCAGAATCCGTGGATTCTCTCAACCTTCGCCCTGATCTTTGTATTGCTGGCGCTCTCGATGTTCGGATTCTATGACCTGCAACTGCCGTCCAGCCTTCAATCCAAGTTGGCAGAGGTCAGCAACCAACAGCAAGGCGGCACCCTGATCGGCGTGGCCATCATGGGCCTGCTCTCGGCCCTGATCGTCGGGCCCTGTGTCGCCCCGCCGCTATTCGGCGCACTGATTTATATCAGTCAGACCGGCGACGCGGTGCTGGGCGGGGTCGCGCTGTTCGCGCTGAGCCTGGGGATGGGCGCACCCCTGGTCGCCATCGGCACCTCGGCCGGAAAACTGCTGCCCCGCGCCGGCGCCTGGATGGATGCGGTCAAGGCGGTCTTCGGAGTGGCCCTGCTGGCCGTGGCCCTGACCCTGCTGGAGCGGATCCTGCCCGCGGCCGTGGCGCTGCTGCTCTGGGGGCTGCTCCTGATCTGCTCCGCGGTTTACCTGGGGGCGCTCAGTCAGATCCCCGTCGGGGCAAGCGGCTGGACCCGGTTGTGGAAGGGACTCGGTGTCGGATTGCTGATCTACGGCGCTTTGATGCTGGTGGGCGCCGCGGCGGGCGGCAAAGACACCGTCCAGCCGTTGCGCGGTCTGCTGCTCGGCGGCGGGGCCGGCAGTGCTCTGCCGCATGCACAGTTCAAACGAATCAAGACCACGGCGGATCTGGACCGGGAACTCGCGGCCGCGGCCACTGCAGGTCAACCAGTGATACTGGACTTCTACGCGGATTGGTGCGTGTCGTGTAAAGAAATGGAGCGCTACACCTTCAGCGACCCGGTGGTGATCCAGGAGTTGGGCCGGTTCGTGCTGCTCCAGGCGGATGTGACGGCGAATGACGCCGCCGACCAGGCACTGATGCAGGGCCGCTTCAAACTCCCCGGCCCCCCGGCCATCCTGTTCTTCGATGCCACGGGTGCCGAGACGCCGGGTCTGCGTCTGGTCGGCTTCAAACCGGCAGACGCCTTCGCGGCCCACCTGCGGCGGATCGCACCATGAACGCGTTCAAGGTGGTCGGAGTCACCCTGTTGGCGGCCGGGATCAGCGTGGGCACCGCCCTCTTCGGCGAGCGCTGGCTGGCACGCGAGGGTCCTGCTGACCAAAGTACGATCGGAGGTGCCGCGCTGTTGCATGGCCTGCCCGACTTCAAACTGCCGGATCTCGGGGGACGCGAGGTGGCGAGCACCGCCTGGGCCGGCAAGGTGCTGGTTATCAACTATTGGGCGAGCTGGTGCCCTCCCTGTGTGCGTGAGCTGCCGCTTCTCATTCAGACGCAGCAGGCGCTGGGTGATCGTGGGGTACAGATTGTCGGCATCGCCATCGATCGGGTGGCGGACGTCAGACAATTCATCGCCAAATACCCGGTGAACTACCCGATCCTGATCGGTAACCCGGAGGCGGTCGAGCTCTCCCGGCGACTCGGGAACCGGCTTCAGGGAATGCCCTTCACGGTCATCTTCGATCGGCGCGGTCAGCGTATCTTCAGCCAAATCGGTGAGGTCACCGCCGCGCAATTGCAGGCCCAACTGGAGCGGCTGCTGGGCGACACCCCGACCCAGGCCCCGACGACCGCTCCCGGCGGCCCAACATAACTGGACATGATCGCGCGAAATCCGGACAATTCGCAGAGAATCACCGCAAGCGCGCGTTGTACCCAGCACGGCGCCCTGACGGTGCCGCGGCCGCCGCCGAATCCCGCGCCGGTCCCTTCCTAACCCCGCCCTGATAAGGGCCAGACACGCGACATGGCAAGCATCCTGGTCCTCAATGGACCCAATCTAAACCTCCTGGGCAGCCGCGAACCGGGTCACTATGGGCAGGCGAGCCTGGCCGAAATCGAGCGCCGCCTTCACGACCAGGCAAAGGATCAGGGCCATGACCTGGCCTTTGCCCAGAGCAATGCGGAACACGTGTTGATCGAGATGATCCACACCGCCGCAGGTGAGGGCGTGCGCTTCATCATCTTCAACCCGGCGGCCTTTACCCATACCAGCATCGCCCTACGCGACGCCCTACTCGCCGTTGCCATCCCCTTCATCGAGGTGCACCTCTCGAACGTGCACGCCCGTGAGGCGTTTCGCCGCCACTCCTATTTTTCGGACATCGCGGCGGGCGTCATCAGCGGGCTCGGTGCATTGGGGTACGAATTGGCATTGAGCGCTGCCCTGAACCGGCTGGCCCAAGTTACTTCCACCGAGAATCATTGAGCATGGACATCCGTAAGGTCAAAAAACTGATCGAGCTCTTGGAGCAATCCAATGTGTCCGAGATCGAGATCCACGAAGGGGAGGAGTCCGTGCGCATCAGTCGGCATGGCGGCGTGGCGTCCTTCATGACACCGCAGACCATGCCCATGCAATTGAGCGCCGCGCCGATCGCAGCGACCGCCCAGCAACAACCAGGCGATGAAATTCTCGACGGCCTGGCGGGTGAAGTCGTTCGCTCGCCCATGGTCGGAACCTTCTACCGCGCGTCCACACCTGGCTCCGGACCCTTCGTCGAGGAGGGTCAGAAGGTCAAGGCCGGGGATACACTGTGCATCATCGAGGCGATGAAGATTCTCAATCAGATCGAATGCGAGCAAGCCGGAACCGTGCGTCGCATTCTGGTGGAAAATGGACAACCGGTCGAATATAACCAGCCGTTGTTCGTTATCGAATGAGCCCTCGCCGCGACATCCGCCAGCGGCCGCGCACTGCGGCCATGGATCCCGCGCGTCTTGCCGCAGCCAGCGGCCATCGCCCAGAGGCTACGCCCGCATGCCCGCCATGATCGAAAAGATCCTTATCGCCAACCGGGGTGAGATCGCGCTCCGGATCCTGCGCGCCTGCCGTGAACTCGGCATCCGCACCGTCGCGGTGCACTCCGAGGCGGACCGGGACCTCAAGCACGTGCTCTTGGCCGATGAAACCGTGTGTATCGGGCCCGCCGCTTCGCGCGACAGTTACCTCAATGTTCCGGCGATCATCAGCGCCGCCGAGGTGACCGACACGGTCGCCATTCACCCTGGTTACGGTTTCCTTTCCGAGAACGCGGACTTCGCCGAACGGGTGGAGCGTTCGGGGTTTATTTTCATCGGTCCGCGTCCGGAAACCATTCGCCTGATGGGCGACAAAGTCTCGGCCATCGCTGCCATGAAGGCGGCCGGGGTGCCCTGCGTCCCCGGCTCGGACGGTCCGATCGACGACGAGGACAAGAAGCGCACCCTGGATTTGGCCCGTCACATTGGCTACCCGATCATCATCAAAGCGGCAGGCGGCGGCGGCGGTCGCGGCATGCGGGTGGTGAATTCCGAGGCGACGCTGCTCAATGCCATCTCGTTGACGCGGGCGGAGGCCGGAGCGGCCTTCAATAATGACATGGTCTATCTGGAAAAGTACCTGGAGAACCCCCGCCATATCGAGTTCCAGGTGCTGGCGGATCAGCACGGCCACGCCATTTATCTGGGTGAGCGCGACTGCTCCATGCAGCGCCGTCATCAGAAGGTGGTGGAGGAGGCCCCCGCCCCCGGCATTACCGAGGCACAACGCCGCGAGATCGGCGAGCGCTGTGCTCAGGCCTGTCGGGATATCGGTTACCGCGGCGTCGGCACCTTCGAGTTCCTGTACGAAGACGGCGGCTTCTATTTCATCGAGATGAACACCCGCGTACAGGTGGAACACCCGGTCACCGAGGTCGTCACGGGGGTTGATATCGTACGCGAGCAAATACGGGTCGCCGCCGGGGAGCCATTGCATTACCGCCAGGAGGATATCGTCATCCGGGGCCATGCGGTGGAGTGCCGCATCAATGCCGAGCACTCGGAGACCTTCCGTCCCAGCCCAGGAAAGATCACGGAGTTCCACGCTCCCGGTGGGCCCGGTATTCGCATGGACACCCACATTTACTCCGGCTATACGGTTCCGCCGCACTATGATTCCATGATTGGAAAACTGATCGCTCATGGGGAGGATCGCCAGTGCGCCATTGCCCGCATGTGCAACGCGCTGCGCGAAACGATCATCGAAGGGATCGACACCAACATCAAGCTCCAGCGCTCCATTCTGCGGGATGCGGCCTTCCAGGCCGGCGGGGCCAACATCCATTACCTGGAAAAAAAGTTGGGGTTGTGAATGACGACTGCGCCACGTGCTGTCGATCACGCCTGGCCTTGCACAGCTCCGCTGCCCACCCGCCCTCTAGGTCACCTCATGCCCTGGCTGCAAATCACTTTCACCGTCGACCAAGGCCGCGCGGCGCTGTTCGAGGCCGCGCTGGAAAACGCGGGGGCCCTTGCCGTGACCTTTGGCGATGCCGGCGACGATCCTCAACTGGAGCCCCCGCCCGGTGCCATGCCGCTGTGGCAGGCGGTGCGGCTGGTCGCGCTGTTCGAGGATGGGGTCGACGCGCAGACCATCGCTGACGGTCTGGCCCCCCACAGCCTGACGCCACCCCTGATCGAAATCGTCGCCGACCGTCCCTGGGAGCGCGTTTGGCTCGATGACTTCCGGCCCACCTGCTTCGGTCGGCGACTCTGGATCTGCCCGCAGGGACAGCCGGCCGGGGCGCCTGATGCGATCGTGGTCGACCTGGATCCGGGGCTTGCGTTCGGGACTGGGCATCACCCCACCACGGCGCTGTGCCTGGAGTGGCTCGACGGGGACGATCTGGTCGGCAAGACCGTCCTCGATTATGGCTGCGGCTCCGGAATCCTGGCGATTGCCGCACGCAAACTGGGTGCCGCACGGGTAATCGCGGTCGATCACGACCCGCAAGCCATCGAGGCGACGCTGTCGAACGCCGCTGCCAATGCGGTCAATGTCGGCCTGAGTGTCTGTCTACCCACCGAACTGGCGACCGTCCTGACCGCCCCCCCGGTCGATGTGGTCATCGCGAACATCCTGTCTGGGCCCTTGATCGAACTCGCCCCGTTGCTGATGGATCGTCTGCGGGCGGGCGGCGATCTGGTACTCTCCGGGGTACTGGAGGACCAGGTGCCGGGCGTGACCACGGCCTACGGCTCATGCGTCGACTTTGCGCCGGTCCGGCTCCGTGAAGGCTGGGCGCTCATCACGGGGCGCAAGCGCGCGGCCCGGCACCCATGCGCCTGATCGCTCACGGCGGACAGCCGCGGGGAGCAATGCTCATCCGGCAGGTCGGCGACAGATGACCGCGGCACCCCGCCCGGCACCCTTGCGACCGTTCATGATCGGACCCTACCGACTTCCCAACAACCTGGTCCTGGCCCCGATGGCGGGGGTCAGTGACCGACCCTACCGCGTCTTGTGCCGCCGGTTCGGGGCCGGACTTGCGGTATCGGAGATGGTCTCGTCCGATATCCGACTGCGCGGATCGACGAAATCCGTGAAGCGCCTGGATTTCGCGGGTGAAATCGGACCCATTTCGGTGCAGCTCGTCGGCACCGATCCGCACGCCATGGGTGAGGCCGCCCGCTTTCACCTGGACCTGGGTGCACAGATCATCGACATCAACATGGGCTGCCCGGCCAAGAAGGTGTGCCGGGTGGCGGCCGGGTCCGCGCTGCTGCGCGACGAGGCGCTGGTTCGTCGCATCCTCGCCGCGGTGGTTCAGGCGGTCCCGGCCCCGGTCACGCTCAAGATCCGCACCGGCTGGTCACCGGAACAACGCAATGCGGTCACGATTGCCCGCATCGCCCGGGAGTCGGGCATCGCGGCACTGACCGTGCACGGTCGGACCCGTGCCTGCGGCTATGGAACACCGGCTGAGCACGAGACCATCCAGGCGATCCGCGCCGAAGTGGACATTCCGTTAATAGCCAACGGCGATATCGACTCGCCACAGACTGCTCTCCGGGTGCTGGACTCCACCGGTTGCGATGCTATCATGATCGGACGCGCAGCCCAGGGACGCCCCTGGATCTTCCGCGATATCGCCGCCTTCCTGGCAACCGGCGTCATACCCGACGCGGCTGCGCCGGACTGGATCAGGGACCTCCTGATCGAGCATCTGGACGGGCTCTATCAGTTCTATGGAACCTATGCCGGAGTGCGGATCGCGCGTAAGCATATCGCCTGGTATTGTCGCGGACTGCCCGGCGCGGCCGTTTTTCGGGTCGGCATCAATCGCGCAAATTCAACGCGAGACCAGGTATCGCAGGTTCTCGCCTTCTTCAACCAAGATTCAGGAAGAGAGGACGTGGCGGCATGACGACGGCGATTAAGGATGACGAGTCTGCTCCGGCGGCCCATCATTTGCGGGTGATCCAGGCCGATGGCACCGACCCTTTGGCAAAGTGCGTGGCGGATGCCCTGGAAACCTATCTGCGGAATATGGACGGGCACGCGGTCAGCGATCTCTATCGCCTGGTCATCGAGGAGGTCGAGCGCCCGCTATTCGAGACGATCGTACGCCACGCCAATGGCAATCTGACCCAGGCCGCCCGGATGCTCGGCCTGACTCGCAGCACGCTGCGCAAGCGCCTGACCGACTATGGCCTTGCGGGACGCTGAGGCGCGCGCACCCGAATCCTGCTGCTTCACCCGTGCGAACCAGGCAACCCCAAGCGCCGCAGACCGAGCCTTCCCTGCACCTTACGTCAGACCCTACTCTGACCCGGAAATGAATTGATGCAACCCATAAGACGCGCCCTGATCAGTGTTTCGGATAAGACCGGTGTCATCGACCTGGCTCGCGGCTTAGCCGCCCGCGGGGTCGAGATTCTATCCACCGGCGGCACCGCCGCGCTGCTGATCGAGCAGGCGATACCGGTCATCGAGGTAGCGGACTACACCGGCTTCCCCGAGATGATGGGCGGGCGCGTCAAGACGCTGCACCCGCGACTGCACGGCGGCATCCTGGGACGGCGTGGTATTGACGATGAGGTCATGCTCGAACACGGGATTCCACCGATCGATCTGGTCGTGGTGAACCTCTATCCGTTCGAAGCAACGGTTGCCAAACCCGGCTGCGATCTGGCGAGTGCGATCGAAAACATCGACATCGGCGGACCGACCCTGCTGCGGGCCGCCGCCAAGAATCACGCGGCGGTGACCGTCGTGGTCGACACCGCGGACTATCCGCGGGTATTGACCGAACTGGCCGAATCGGGCGGCGTCAGCGAGGCCACGCGCTTCGATCTGGCAGTGAAGGTCTTTGAGCACACGGCCGGCTACGACCGGGCGATAGCCAACTATCTCGGCGCCGTGATCGAACACCCCGATGGCAAGGCCGAAGGCTTTCCGCGCACCATCAATCTTCAGTTCCACAAGCGCCAGGCCATGCGCTATGGCGAGAACCCGCATCAGCAGGCGGCCTTCTATGTCGGCCGCGATCTGGCCGAGGCATCCGTCGCCACCGCGCGTCAGATCCAGGGCAAGGAACTCTCATACAACAACATCGCCGACACGGATGCGGCCATCGAGTGCATCAAGCAGTTCAATGAGGCGCCTGCCTGCGTCATCGTCAAACACGCCAACCCCTGTGGCGTCGCCGTCGGCGCCAACCTGATGGAAGCCTATGATCGGGCCTATGCGACCGACCCGGAGTCCGCGTTCGGCGGCATCATTGCCTTCAACCGGGAACTCGACGGTGAGACGGCCCGCGCGATTTGCGAGCGGCAGTTCGTCGAAGTGATCGTTGCTCCACGCGTCTCGGCATCCGCCTCCGCGGCGGTCGCCGCAAAGAAGAACGTGCGGCTGCTGGAGTGTGGTGAGTGGACCACCGAAGTGGTCCCACGGCTCGACTTCAAACGCGTCAATGGCGGCCTGCTGGTCCAGCAAGCAGACCTGCAGTTGATTGACGCGCTGCGCACCGTGACGCAACGCGCGCCGACCCCGCAGGAGGAGCAGGACCTGATCTTCACCTGGCGGGTTGCCAAGTATGTCAAGTCGAATGCCATCGTCTACGGCCGCGACGGCATGACCATCGGCATCGGTGCCGGCCAGATGAGCCGGGTGAATTCGGCCCGCATCGCGGTGATCAAGGCGGAATTGGCAGGGCTGACGGTCGCCGGATCGGTGATGGCTTCAGACGCCTTCTTCCCCTTCCGCGACGGGATCGACCAGGCCGCCGCGGCCGGGATCACCGCGGTCATTGAGCCCGGTGGATCGATGCGTGACGAAGAGGTCATCGCCGCGGCGGATCAGCATGGAATGGCTATGGTGTTCACCGGCATGCGGCACTTCCGACATTAGGACGGTGAAGATACACCCCACCGCCATCATCGAGGCCGGCGCTCAGATTCATGAATCGGTGAGCGTCGGTCCTTATTCGATCATCGAGGCCGGAGCGGTGATCGGCGAGGGTTGTCGTATCGACAGTTGTGCCCGTATCTTCAGCCCGACTCGGATGGGCGCTTTCAACCGGGTATGTCATGGGGCCACGCTCGGCTCCGATGCACAGGACTTGGGATTCGACCCTGCCCAGGCGCGACCGCTGATCATCGGTGACCATAACTGTTTCAAAGAAGGCGTCAATATCAGTTGCGGAACCAAGAGCGAAGAAGGCACCCGCATCGGCAGCCATAATTACTGGATGGCCTATTCACACGCCGGTCACGATTGCATCGTCGGTGATCACAACATTTTTGCCAACACCGCGACCTTGGCCGGCCATGTTGAAGTGGAACACCATTGCTTCCTCTCCGGCCAGGTGGCGGTGCACCAGTTCTGCCGGATCGGCGCTTATGCCATGATTGCCGGGGTGAGCGGATTACCTCAGGATTGTCCGCCCTTCGCGTTGGCCGATGGTCATCGGGCACGCATCGTCGGACTCAATGTCGTGGGGTTGCGCCGCGGCGGTTTCAGTCAGGAGCAGCGCAGTCGGATCAAGGCTGTCTTTCATCTGCTGTTTCGCTCCAATCTGCGCCTTGCGGAGGCCTTGGTGCGCGCAGAAACAGAGTACGCAAGCGCGGAGACGGAGCAGATCGTGCAGTTCGTTCAATCGAGTCGCCGGGGGTTGATCTCCGCGGTCTGAACGCGCTGTCCGTGTTGCGGATCTGAATTCGGCAGACAGCGAGCTGGTCATGCTGAACTTGGGTCGATTATCCGATTACGACAACGACAACGACAACGCTTGTATGCGTTGTTTAACCTATCTCTGAATCGTTAATTACGCCCTCAGGTGATCAAGGTATTTCGGAACCCCCTCCATTTCCAACCGCGCCGAACGTGCCTCGACCAACAAGGCGGTTACCGGACCTTCCAAGCGCAGCGTGCAACGAATCAGGCCCCTGCTTGAAAAAGGGATCGGAATCATATCCCGATAGGTATAAACATTGTCGTCGATATCACCGCCTGAACAGGTCACTGGACGCTCGATCAAATCGGGCGGATCGCTGATCCCTTCCAGCACCAGCACACCGGCCTGACTCCAACGGGTCCGCTCCTTCGATCCCGTCATGTTCTTGATGATCAAGGCGCGCGGAAAGGCGATACGCACCGCGGACGCTGTTGATTCAATCAGCTCGATTTCCGAGCCCTTCAGTTCAATGTAGCTGCTGTCCATCGAAAACCCTTCGGCCTGTTGAATGCTGTAGTGTATCAATGATCGCGAGCGTCTCCGAGCGGATCGGTGAGCCCCCGGCTCAGGCCTCTTCCGGATCGCGCCCCAAATCGAGTTGAAGTTCCTTGATTTTTCGCGTTAGCGTATTGCGGCCCCAACCCAGCAGTCGCGCGGCATCCTGCCGCCGTCCGCCGGTATGCTCGAGCGCCGTTTGGATCAGAATCGTCTCGAATGCCGGCAGCGCCTGATCCAGCAGCGCACCTTGCCCTCGTTTGAGGCTTTGCCGCGCCCAGCGGCGAAAAACCATCTCCCAAGGCTCATCGCGGCCGGCCTCGGTGCTCACGGTATTCAACTCGGGCGGCAGATCCTCCGCGTGAACCTCTTTGCTCGATGCCATCACCGTCAGCCAACGCGCGGTATTCTCGAGTTGACGTACGTTTCCCGGCCAGTCGAGACGCTTGAGCTGTTCGATCGCGGTCGGCAGCAGGATCTTCGAATCACAGCCCAGTTCGCGAGCGGCTTGAACCAAGAAATGCCGCATGAGCAGCGGGATATCTTCACGCCGGTCGCGCAAGGCGGGAAGCTGGATGCGGATCACGTTGAGGCGGTGGAACAGGTCCTCGCGGAATCGCCCCTGCCGAACCAGATCTTCCAGGTTCTGGTGGGTCGCCGCGATGATCCGCACGTCGACATGAATCGGCGCGACCCCGCCCACCCGATAGAACTCACCATCGGACAGAACACGCAGTAGTCGGGTCTGAAGCTCGGCCGGCATATCACCGATTTCGTCGAGAAAGAGCGTACCACGGTCAGCCTGCTCGAACCGACCCTCGCGCCTGGCTTGTGCCCCGGTGAAAGCGCCGCGCTCGTGCCCAAAGAGTTCGGACTCCAACAAGTCGCGCGGGATCGCCGCCATGTTGAGGGCGATAAAGGGCCGATCGCTGCGTGGGCTATGGCGATGCAGCGCGTGGGCCACCAGCTCTTTACCGGTCCCTGATTCACCATTGATCAGGACGGTAATGTTCGAGCGCGCCAAGCGGCCGATCGCGCGAAATACCTCCTGCATCGCCGGGGCCTCGCCGATGATGTCAGGCCCATGCAGAACCACCGTCTCTTCCGTGACGTCGGAACGCACGCGACGACAGGCCCTGCCGACCTGACTGACCGCCTCGTCGATATCGAACGGCTTGGGCAAATACTCGAATGCGCCCCCATGAAAGGCCGAGACAGCGCTGTCCAGGTCGGAATGGGCGGTCATGATGATGACCGGCAAACCCGGATAGCGAGAGGTCACCTGCCGCAACAGGTCCAAGCCGTCGATTCCGGGCATCCGGATGTCGGAAAGAATGACGTCCGGCTGTTCCCGCTCCAACGCCTCCATGATGCCGACGCCGTTGGAAAAGCAGGTCACATGCATCTCGGCCTTGCGGAGGGCGCGTTCCAACACCCAGCGAATAGATCGGTCGTCGTCGATCACCCAGACCCGAGTTTCTCTAGGCATGTTCTGGCTCCAGCGGTAAATAGACGTAAAAGTGGGTGTCGCCTGGACGACTCTCACATTCGATCAATCCCCCATGCTGATTGATAAGATCCTGGGCGATCGGAAGTCCAAGACCGCTTCCCCCGGGATGGCCGGAGACCATCGGGAAAAAGATCTGATCCTTGATCTCCTCGGGAATGCCCGGCCCGTTGTCACTGATCTCGGTCAGCAGCACGAGTCGATGGCGCCTGCTCCCGATGGTGAACTGGCGTAACACGCGGGTACGAAGCTGGACGAGCCCGCGGGCGCCGGTCGCGGCAGCAGCGTTACGGGCAATGTTCAGGAATGCCTGAATCAGCCGATCCTGATCCGCGCTGAGTTCGGGCAGGCTCGGGTCATAGTCCCGAAGAACCTGCGGGCCGGAGGGGAACTCGGCACTGATCAAACCTCGAACATGCTCCAATACCGTATGGATGTTGACCCTGGCACGGGTCGGCATACGATTGGAGCCGATCATCCGGTTCATCAGCGCCTGCAACCGATCGGCTTCGTCGATAATGATACGCGTGTATTCGCGGAGTCCTGGATCCGGCAGTTCCCGCTCCAACAGTTGAGCCGCCCCGCGGAGTCCGCCAAGCGGATTCTTGATCTCATGGGCCAGGCCCTTGATCAGCGCCTGAGTCGCTTGATGCTGAGACAGTAGGTGCTCCTCTCGGGTGATCCTGAGTTGTCTGTCGACCTGATGGAGTTCGACGAGGATTTCCGGATCCGCATCAAAATGGTGCAACGGGAGGACGGTGCAGTTCACCGTAATAGTGCGCCCGTCCAGGAGAACGACATTCAGTTCGCGTTCCGTAAAAGGATGTCGCGAGGTCAAGGCATCGCGAAGACGCCGTTCCACTTGAGTCCCAGGACAAGGAAGAACATTACCGGCGTAGAGGCCAACCACATGGCGCGCACTGAACTGAAAGAGCATTTCCGCAGCCGGATTCAAATACTTGAGGCACAAATCGGCACCAAAAAGCATCACCGCCGTACTTAAATGATCGACGACCGTTTGTTCAAGTGGAGAGGGAGTGACGCGATTTATACTCATTCTGAATGCCGATAAGGATCCATGACACACGCCGGTAACCGAGGCAAACCAAAGAAAAGTTCAGAGAAGAGAACCGCGTACCGGTTTGCGCGGCTGTTCACGATAAGGGCGTGCCTGGAAACCCTTGAACGGGCGATTGAGAAAGCAAATGCAAGAAGCTCGCCAGGTAGCCTGAAGCGATCGAAGAGAGTGACAGCCCCGACGACAGGCGATGTCCGAGCGGTGAGAAACAGCGAAATCGGGTTAGGGGAGTACGCCGGGGGGAAGGGGCTTGCGTAAGTGAAACGTCACCGGAGGAGTCCGGGCAATGGTATCACCCTTGGAATCGCGGATCTCGGCAACGACTTGATGGCTTCCCCAAGGGACCTCGGTTAGACTCATTTGCGTTGCGGCGGCCTGATCGACAGCAATAGGAACACTGTCCATCACGAGGTGGAGCTGATGCCCAGGCAACAGAGGGGGGTCGATAATCAAACTGACCGGCACGTTTCTCTCTGCTGGACGTAAGGTTTGATTTTTTTCGGGGGAGACGACTTCGAAGGCCGCGTAGGGGCCAAGCAGGACGCCCTCGACGCTCGCTGATTGCTTGGTGCTTTCCGAAGGACCCGTGTCTTTCAGGTCGATCGCGATCGCTTGCGCATCTTGCCGCGGACGGTCAGAAAATTGGGTATAGCCTTCGGAATCGACCCACTTGAAAATCTGCCCGAATGCCGACTGGGCAATCGGGAAGATGACAGCGGCGACCAGGATGATGTGCGTAACCCTGAACATACCCTAAGCATAGCCGAGTCTTTGTGCCGACTCAACTCGGCAGCGACGCCTTAAGCGATTTCTGTCCAATCCTATATCACCTCGCTCGGCTGTTCGCCCGCCTTCCGCGTCGCGTCGACAGTCGCATAGCCCCGCTATGCTCCTGTCGGCGCTTCGATAAGGCAGAAGAAAATCCTCCGCGACCTGGTACAGGCTTCTCCGGCAATCACCTCAGGACGTCGCTGACCAACAGCCTTCAGGTCAGAGGCTGTAGTAAAGATCGAACTCAACCGGATGCGTCGTCATCCGCAGCCGGGTGACTTCCTTCATCTTGAGACCGATGTAGGCATCGATCAGGTCATCCGTGAACACACCGCTCGTTGTCAGGAACTCCCGATCCTGATCAAGCGCGGTCAGCGCCATGTCCAGGGCATGACAGACGGTCGGGATCGCCTTTTCCTCTTCAGGAGGCAGGTCATACAGGTCCTTGTCCATCGGGTCGCCGGGATGGATCTTGTTCATGATCCCATCGAGGCCGGCAAGCATCATGGCGGAGAAGGAGAGGTAGGGATTGCCGGTACAATCCGGGAATCGCACTTCGATCCGACGCGCCTTAGGACTGGACACGAAGGGGATACGAATCGACGCGGAACGGTTGCGCGCGGAGTAGGCGAGCATCACCGGCGCTTCGAAACCCGGGACCAGGCGCTTATAGGAATTCGTCGAAGCATTCGTGAAGGCATTCAAGGCCCGCGCATGCTTGATGATACCCCCGATGTAGTAGAGCGCCGTCTCAGAAAGGCCGCCGTACTTGTCTCCGGAGAACAGATTCACGTCGTCTTTCGCGAGTGACTGATGGACGTGCATGCCGGTACCGTTGTCTCCGACCATTGGCTTCGGCATGAAGGTCGCCGTCTTACCGTAGGCGTGAGCCACGTTCCAGACAGCGTACTTCTGGATCTGCGTCCAATCCGCACGCTGCACCAGCGGCGCAAACTTGGTCCCGATCTCACACTGCCCGGCGGTCGCGACCTCGTGATGATGAACCTCGACGGGGACGCCCATTTCCTCTATCGCAAGGCACATTGCGGCACGCAGGTCGTTAAGCGAGTCGACCGGCGGAACCGGAAAATAGCCGCCCTTGACGCCGGGCCGGTGGCCCATATTCCCATCTTCGAAGACACGCTCGGAGTTCCACTCGGCCTCGTCAGAGTCGACCTTGTAGAAGCAGCCGCTCATGTCCGAGCCCCACCGCACGTCATCGAACACAAAGAATTCGAGTTCCGGGCCGAAAAAAGCGACGTCAGCGATCCCAGTGGACTTGAGATAGGCCTCGGCACGCTTGGCGACGGATCGCGGATCGCGCTCGTAGCCCTGCATCGTGTTCGGCTCGAGAATGTCGCAACGAATGATCAGCGTATTTTCGTCGGAAAACGGGTCCATCACCGCTGTCGCCGCCTCCGGCATCAGGACCATGTCCGACTCTTCTATGCCTTTCCACCCGGCGATCGACGAACCGTCGAACATTTTGCCGTCTTTGAACATGTCTTCGTCGATCTGGGATACAGGCATCGACACATGCTGTTCCTTGCCTTGTGTGTCCGTAAAGCGAAGATCGACGAACTTCACTTCGTGTTCTTTGATCATCTTCAAGACATCTGCCATGGATTTCTCTCCAGTGCTGAAAAATGGGCACGCCGTATGGGTAGCGTCGCGTCGTTTCGGTTTAGCGACTGCCGCATCCCCCAACAGCGGAGCGTAACAGGTCAGATGCAGCGCTGCATGCTGGTCCCGTCCGGCGGCCCTGTCCGTTGCACGAGCCAGGAACATCGCTCAGGGTTGTCGTGTGGGGAAGGTCGACAGGCGTGCGGTATCTTGCATTTATCGGGCCAGGGAAATCCAACGGCAACATTGCCCAGGAACTCAGGTAACAGTAGGTTTTGCTGCTGATCGTGCGGGTTTCGCAGGAACCCAGTTTGAAATGATACCGGCAAGAGGCTGTTTTAGCGTTAAGCGATGAAGGTTTTGACCAACTGCTTTCGGGCCCAGGTCGGTGCTCGGATCGTCAACAGGGCAGATTGCTGCCGTTGACGCACCAATCCGGACCTTGTTGGTGCGGACTGCACCATGATAGAGCATCTCGCTCGACGGAGATCGGACCTTTTTGCGGAGACAGCAACAACATCTGCTGTATTTCGGAACTGATACGCTCCGTGCCCCCACTTGGATGCTGCTTTGGCGAAGCGGTCGGAATTTTGATCGCGAGTTGGAAAACTGGTTCTGGGATCCGGCTTACAGATATACTTCCGCTCTTCGCAGTTTGGTAAGAAATGGTGGTTTACCTTGAAGTTGGAGTCAGCAGATGTTTCCACGTTCCAAGGCATGATTTTTGCGCTTGAGCGGTATTGGGCCAGCTTAGGGTGTGTCGTTGTCCAGCCATTCGACATGGAAGTTGGTGCAGGTACCTTTCATCCCTCGACCTTCCTGCGCGCAATCGGCCCGGAGCCTTGGCGGGCGGCATACGTTCAACCGTCACGACGTCCGACCGACGGGCGCTACGGAGAAAATCCCAACCGTCTTCAACACTACTATCAGTTCCAGGTGTTATTGAAGCCGTCCCCCTTGGATATCCAGGACCTTTACCTCGAGTCCCTCCGGTATCTCGGTATCAATCCACTCGTTCATGATATCCGGTTCGTAGAAGATAACTGGGAGTCGCCGTCCCTTGGTGCCTGGGGCCTCGGCTGGGAGGTCTGGCTGAACGGCATGGAAGTCACTCAGTTCACCTATTTTCAGCAAGTCGGGGGGTTGGATTGCCGACCGGTCAGCGGCGAAATCACCTACGGCCTCGAGCGGCTTGCCATGTATCTTCAATCAGTCGAGAGCGTCTATGACATCGTTTGGGGTCGATCCGCTGGAAGCGTCGTAACCTACCGCGATGTTTTTTTTCAGAACGAAGTGGAGCAATCCAACTACAACTTCAAAGAAGCGGATGTCGACACGCTGTTTGCCGCTTTCGATGCCAGCGAACGCATCAGTCAACGCCTTGTTGAAGCAGAACTGCCGTTACCGGCATATGAGCAGGTACTCAAGGCGTCTCATGCGTTCAATCTGCTGGATGCTCGCGGCGCCATTTCAGTGACCGAGCGCCAGCGGTTTATTCTGCGGGTCAGGGCCTTAGCGCGTGCCGTAGCGCAAGCTTACTATACGAAGCGGGAATCGCTCGGATTCCCAATGCTCAATCAAGAAACGCGGGATGTGACCCGATAATGATGAAGGAATTGCTTTTTGAGATCGGTACCGAGGAGTTACCGCCTACGTCTTTGCGCGAGTTGGCAGGTGCTCTAGCCGCGGGACTTTCGGCACAGCTCGATGAACAGGGAATCCATCACGGCAAGGTACTCCAGTTCTGCACGCCCCGTCGACTGGCTGTCATCGTGGAAGATGTGGCTGTGCGGCAACCGGAGCAAGCGCGCTTTCGTAGAGGTCCGTCAGTAGCCTCCGCATTCGACCGGAACGGAAAGGCAACCAAGGCAGCGATCGGATTCGCGCAATCATGTGGCGTCGAAGTCGAGGACTTGGAGAGAGAGCGCTCCGACAAAGGCGAATGGCTCGTCTTCAAGAAATTGGATGAAGGTCGATTGACTGCGGTGCTATTGCCGCCAATGCTGGAAAAGGTCCTGAACGAACTGCCGATCGCAAAGCGCATGCGTTGGGGAAACGGGAGCGCCGAGTTCGTACGGCCCATTCATTGGGTTTGCATGGTTTTCGGAGAGCAAACCGTCGTCGGTGAGATCTTTGGTGTCACGATTGGGCAGGTCACCTTTGGTCATCGATTCCATGCCCCGGGGCCCCTGCGCGTACCTGCAGCATCTCAGTACCCTGCATTACTGAGGGAGCATGGTTATGTTGAGGCTTCGTTTAGTAACAGGCGCGCGGCAATTGAAGATCAGGTTGCAGGATTAGCGTCCGCACACGGAATGAAAGCAGATCTGGCGGCAAGTTTGCTGGATGAGGTGGCTGGGCTGGTCGAATGGCCGGTAGCCATCTTCGCGTCATTCGATTCTCAGTTCCTCTCGGTACCGGCTGAAGTGTTGATCGAAACGATGCGCAAGAACCAGAAATACTTTGCGCTGCGCGATGACAGTGGCCAACTGCAGGCGAACTTTATTGCTGTCGCCAATATTGTCAGCACAGATCCTGAGCAAGTCCGGTTAGGGAACGAACGCGTTATACGACCAAGATTCAGTGATGCGAAATTCTTCTGGGAACAGGATTTGAAGCGACCGCTTCAGGACCATTTTGAACGGCTGAAGACGGTCGTCTTTCAAGAGCGCCTCGGCTCCATTGCTGAAAAATCGCAGCGCGTTGTCAGGCTGGTACGGGAAATCGCCATCCTGCTCGATGACAACCCGGAATCGGTAGAACGGGCCGCTTTTCTCGCTAAGTGTGATCTGGTGACATCGATGGTCGCTGAGTTCCCTGCGCTGCAAGGGATCATGGGCAAATATTATGCGAGAAAGTGGGGTGAAGATCAGGAAGTTTGCGACGCGTTAGAGCAGCAGTACCTTCCGCGTTTTGCTGGAGACTCGCTCCCAACCAGTCGCTGTGGGATCACACTTGCGCTTGCGGATCGGCTGGACACCTTGGTGGGGATCTTCGGAATTGGCCAAAAGCCAACCGGAACAAAGGACCCCTACGGTTTACGAAGGGCGTCGATCGCGGTAGTTCGGATTCTTATAGAAACGCCCCTTGATCTGGACCTGGGTATACTGCTCAGGACTGCGGAGCAAGGGTTTGATCAAACGAGGATCGCTCCAGGTACGGCGGATAGCGTGCAAAAGTACGTGTTCGACCGGCTTATTGGGTTCTATCAAGAGCAAGGGATCAGTCAGGATACGGTGGATGCGGTTATCGCGACAGATGAAACTGTTATCAGCCAGTTAGATCTTAAGGTCCATGCTGTACAGCAATTTCGCCATGCAGCCGGATGTCCGTCACTTGTTGCCGCGAATAAGCGTATTCGCAATATGGTGGCTAAGAGCGGGATGCTCGTCGATGGCTCGATCGCACCCGACACCGCGTTGTTTGCGGCGGCGGCTGAAGAGAACCTATGGCGACGGGTGGCTGCGGCAGAGCTGGAAATTCAACCGCTGATTGAGAAAAGAGAGTATAACGCCGTACTCCAGAAACTTTCGGATCTGCGTGACGACGTCGATACGTTTTTCGACCAGGTTCTCGTTATGGATGGTGATGCGACAATCCGGGAAAACCGTCTGCGCCTGCTGATGCGGCTCGAGGGGTTGTTTCTTCACGTAGCAGATATTTCCTTTCTTCAGTAGAGCATAACAGTGGAACGCTTTGTTGCGATAGATCGCGATGGTGTGATCAATGAGGACTCGGATGAGTACATTAAGTCCGAGTCCGAATGGATACCGATCGCCGGCAGTATTGACGGAATAGCAAGGCTGACGCAAGCCGGGTTTCGAATAGTGATCGTGACGAATCAGTCAGGTCTCTCGCGTGGGCTTTTTGATCTTTCCGCGCTGAACGGAATTCACAAGAAACTCCAGGATTGCTTATCCCGCAACGGCGGTCGGGTGGAGATGATTTTTTTCTGTCCACACGGTCCCACGGATCACTGCACCTGTCGCAAACCCAGCCCGGGGCTGCTCCGGCAAATCGAGGATCGGTTCAACCTCGACCTGAGCGGATTGCCGTTTATCGGCGATTCGTTTTCAGATGTTCAAGCAGCGCGAAAGGTTGGAATGGAGCCGATACTCGTACGGACCGGAAAAGGTGAACAGACTTTGAGCGATCATCCTGATCTTTCCGATGTTCGGGTGTTCAGCAATTTGAATGAGGCGGCGCATGACCTTTTGGATCGTTGGAGGAACGCTTGACTATCTTGAGGTCGTTCATCTATCTGGTTTATCTCATCCTTTCAGTTCTTTTTTTTGGATCCGCCATCGTGGTGGTAGGTCGCTTTCTCTCATACCGACGCCGCTCCCGGCTTGCGCAGCTTTGGGCTAAGTCCAATCTCGGAGCGCTCAGGCTCACTTGTGGCCTCGGTTATCGCGTCAGTGGATGGGAACTATTACCGGCGACCAACGCGATCGTCTTATGTAAACATCAATCCGCATGGGAAACCATCGCCTTGAGGGCGCTCTTACCGGTTGAACAGACCTGGGTTCTTAAGAAGGAACTGCTCCGGTTACCGCTGTTTGGAGCGGCGCTGAACAGTTTCTCGCCCATCGCCATTGATCGCGCCGCCGGGATGATGGGGATGAAACGACTGCTTAAGGACGGAAAAAAGTCCTTAACCTCAGGGAAATGGGTCATCGTCTTTCCTGAGGGCACGCGCGTCCGATCGGGCGAACGGCGTGCCTACAACATCGGTGGAGCTGTTCTTGCGGAACGCAGTGGGTATCCTGTCGTGCCGATCGCTCACAATGCCGGGATGTTCTGGGGACGGCAAAGTATTATTAAGCGACCAGGGAAAATCGACCTGGTCATCGGCCCGGAGATCGTGACGCAAGGCAAAGCGGCGTCACAGATCAACCGTGAAGCCGAGGATTGGATTGAATCGACCACATCCGCCTTGGAGCGGAAAGGACTCACCGGCGGTCCACGCAATCCTGGTTCGCCCCCCCCTTGATATGATATCCCGCTCGCGCAGAACTACACGTCCAAGTTCTCTACATCCAACGCGTGACGTTCAATAAACTCACGGCGCGGCTCGACATTATCTCCCATCAGGGTGGTAAATATCTGGTCGGCTGATACTGCATCTTCGATGGTGACTCTCAACAGTCTGCGCGACTCCGGATTCATAGTGGTATCCCACAACTGTTCAGGGTTCATTTCACCGAGGCCTTTGTATCGCTGAATGCTGTACCCGCGTTGTGCTTCAGTTAATAGCCAGCGTATTCCCTGACCAATATCTGAGATAGACATTGTGCGCTCACCGCGTGAAACAACTGCGGTCGAATCGAGAAGTCCGGCGGTTCTTTCGCCATACCCCGAAATGCGCTCATAATCTGCAGTATTAAAGAACTCCAGTGGAATCTGCCGTGTTTCAGAGATGCCATGGACCCATCGAATGAGTTCGAGATATCCAGGTTTCTGGACATCACCTTCGATACGCTTCAGGGTAAATCGGAGGGCCGAGATGTTCTCATGTTGAGCGTTCATTCGCATCTCAACGTCGCGACACCAGATGGCCAACCGCTCGGGATCTGAAAGTAAATCGTGATCCACTCGCGGGGCACGTACTAACTCTTGAAGGAAAATCGGATCATAACGCACTGAGAGGCGGCGCGAGATTCCAGCAAACACCTGATAATCCCGCGCTAGCGTCTCAAGAGCAGTGCTTGCCAAAGGAGGTGCATCTGCCGATACAAAAAGGTTTGATCCATCTAGTGCGGTCTGAAGCATGGCCGCGTTAAGTTCCGTATCGTCCAGAAGATATTCCTCCTGTTTTCCTTTCTTCAGTTTATAGAGCGGCGGCTGAGCGATGTAGATATAGCCTCGATCGACCAACTCCGGCATTTGTCGATAGAAGAACGTCAATAACAAGGTTCGGATATGTGCTCCGTCCACGTCCGCATCCGTCATGATAATAATGCGGTGGTAGCGAAGATTGTCCGGATTGTATTCGTCTCGACCGATTCCGCAACCCAGTGCCGTGATCAGGGTACCGACTTCAGCAGATGAGATCATCTTGTCGAATCGCGCTTTTTCAACATTTAGAATCTTTCCTTTCAATGGCAGGATTGCTTGAAACCCGCGATCTCGCCCCTGCTTCGCTGACCCTCCGGCGGAATCACCCTCGACGAGATACAACTCCGATTTCGACGGATCTTTCTCCTGGCAATCTGCCAGTTTTCCGGGTAACCCCGCGATATCAAGCACGCCCTTTCTGCGGGTCATTTCTCTTGCTTTACGGGCCGCCTCGCGCGCACGCGCCGCGTCGAGCATCTTCCCAGCGATAATTTTTGCCTGGCTCGGTTGTTCCTCAAGAAATGCATTAACGTGGTCTACAACAAGAGACTCTACGGTGGCCTTTACCTCGGATGAAACCAGCTTATCCTTTGTCTGGGAGGAGAACTTAGGATCATGGAGCTTAACCGACAAGACCGCGGTCAAACCTTCTCGAGCATCGTCACCGACCGCCCGAACTTTCTGTGTTTTTTCGAGCCCTTCGCGTTCAATATATCCATTCAATGTTCTGGTTAACCCGGCCCGGAGGCCAGCAAGATGGGTCCCTCCATCACGCTGAGGAATGTTGTTTGTAAAGCAAAAAATCGTCTCCTGAAACCCTTCGTTCCATTGGAGTGCAAGTTCGACTTGGATTGAACTGCGTTCGGCCGAAAAATAGATCACTGAAGGATGAATGGGTGATTTATTTCGGTTCAGATAGTCGACGAACGCTGCAATACCCCCTTCATGTTCGAAGATATCTTGCCGGCCACTCATTTCCTCGGTGAGCATGATCCGCACACCTGAATTGAGGAATGACAGATCGCGAAGACGCTTCACCAAGATATCGTAGTGGAAGCTCAGATTTGAAAAGATCTCCGGAGAAGGATAGAAGCGTACCTCTGTTCCTCTTTCCAGCGTCTCGCCAATCTCCCTGAGTGGGTATTGCGGGACACCCAAGTGGTACTCCTGATCGTAAACCTTGCCACCCCGACAAACCCGCAGCAGGAGTCGCTCGGAAAGTGCGTTTACGACGGAAACGCCGACACCGTGCAAGCCACCTGACACCTTATAGGAGTTATCGTCGAATTTTCCTCCAGCGTGGAGCACGGTCATGATGACTTCGGCGGCCGATCGGTTCTCTTCAGCATGGATATCGATAGGAATCCCCCGCCCGTTATCAGTGACACCAACTGATCCATCACGATAGATGGTGACCTTTATTTCGGAACAGTACCCGGCGAGCGCTTCGTCGATCGCGTTATCGACGAGTTCAAACACCATATGATGTAATCCCGTCCCGTCGTCGGTATCGCCAATATACATGCCTGGACGCTTTCGGACGGCGTCTAGACCGCGCAGCACTTTGATGTTGGTAGAATCGTAAGTCATTTTAAACGTTGCTCAAAAATCCGGTAGAAAGGCTAGCTGCCGGAGATAGAAGAACAGAAGCAGGTTACTGTCAGTGGCTTTTCGTGATGTTCCACGTGGAACATCCGGACGGGCTGCGACCTTACCCGACAGATCAAAACGCGCCAATGTTCCACGTGGAACATCAGCAAGCCGAACCTGTCACCCAACAGATCCCGTTCAAGAACCCTATCAGTCTTTCGCTGTCAGACAAGAACTGACTTGAACTACAGCCGCATCGGCATCACCACGTACGTCTCCGCGGTCGCATCCTTCCCCCTCCAGAGCGAACTGCTATTGCCATCTTCAAACCGCACCTCCACGCTATCGCTGTCCACCGCGTTCAGCAAATCCGAAAGATAGGCCACGTTAAACCCGATCGTGGTGGGATCGCCAACATAGACCAACTCCATTTCTTCCACCGCCTCCTCCTGCTCTGGATTATGTGCAACCAACCTCAGCAAATTTGGCTCAAACACCAATCGAACACCACGATACTTCTCGTTTGACAAAATCGCGGTACGGGAAAGCGCCCGCTTCAGCGCATCTTTGTTAGCATACGCCACCTTCGAAAGCCCCGTTGGAATCACCCGCTCATACTCCGGATACCGACCATCAACAAGTTTCGACGTGGTTACGGTTCTTCCGACAAGAAACCTAATCAAACGCTCCCCAATCTCAACCTGCACGCTTGCCGAACTCAACCCCAATTGTCTCCTCAACTCATTGACCGTCTTAAACGGGATGATCACCGAGCGAGATTCACTCAAACCCAGAGAACAAGCACACTCGAACGCGGCCAGCCGGTGCCCGTCCGTCGCAACCGCCCTGAGCACTTCCTTCTGCACCTGCAACAGCAACCCATTCAAATAATACCGAACGTCCTGCTGCGCCATGGCGAATCCCGTTTTCTCCAACAATCGCTTTAAGGTCGACTCCTCCACTGTCAAGATCTCTTCCGCAGGTTGCGCCTCAACACTCGGAAAGTCCGCCGCAGGCAGCGTGCCAAGCACATAACGCCCACGCTCCGCCGTCAATACGCATCGATCCCCGGTAACCTTTAAACGGATATCCGCACCTTCACCAAGCGACCGACAAATATCCGAGAGCTTTCTCGCCGGAATGGTCACCTGTCCCGACTCCGTGATCTTCGCCTCACTGGAAGCCCGGATCTCGATTTCAAGATCGGTACCTACGATACTTACCTCACCCTCGTCAGCAGAAACCAACAGATTCCCTAAAATGGGTAATGTCTGCCTCCTTTCGACAACTCCCACCACCTTGTTGAGAATCGGGAGCAAGTGTTCCCTGTTTACCGTGATGTCCATGCGTTTAACCTCTTTTACTTTATATATATTTTAAGAAGTAATAGTAATAAGGGCTGTGGGTATGTTGCCAAAAGCGTAAACCCAAGAAATTACAGCAACATACCCTGCCAATTCGCCCTTGATATCGTTGCTTGAAATCTGTGGATAACTCGTGACCAAAAACAGCCACCCGCTCTCCGCCCCCTTTACGCCCATCTTATCCACAGCTTTCATGACAACCCGCGCAGCAAATTTCGATAGTCCTCTTCAACGGCAGAATCGCTCTCTTTCAACTCTTTAATTTTTCTGGTTGCATGTAGCACTGTTGTATGATCGCGCCCACCGAACGCGGTTCCGATCTCCGGCAAGCTATGCTTGGTCAGTTCCTTTGCCAGTGTCATCGCGATCTGCCGTGGGCGAGCGATCGACCGATTTCTCTTAGCCGAAAGCAGATCCGATGTTCGGATTTTATAATACTCGGCAACAGCCTTTTGGATGCTTTCGATAGTAACGCGCTTGTCCTGCGCTGCCAACATATCCCGCAGCGCCTCCTTTGCAAACTCCACCGTAATGGCACGGCCCATGAACTGCGCATTTGCGACGAGCCGACGCAACGCCCCTTCCAGTTCACGAATGTTGGACCGAATGCGCCGCCCGACGAAGAAACTAACATCTTCAGGTAGCGATACACCGAGCAAGTTCGCCTTGCTTTGCAAAATGGCGACACTTGTTTCCAGATCCGGCGGCTCGATCGAGACCGTCAGGCCCCAGCCAAAACGTGATCTGAGCCGCTCTTCAAGCCCAACCACTTCTTTCGGAAATCTGTCGCTCGACAGCACAATCTGTTGCCTTGACTCAAACAGCGCATTGAACGTATGAAAGAACTCTTCCTGAGATCGCTCCTTACCGGCGAAGAACTGGACGTCATCGATCAATAGCGCATTTAATGAGCGATAGGTTTTCTTGAACTCGTCGATGCGATTGTTCTGCAATGCCCTGATCATCTCGGCGACAAACCGTTCCGAATGGAGATAGGCCACTTTTGCTGTCGGATTTCTCTCCAATAACATATTGCCGACCGCGTGCATTAAATGGGTCTTCCCGAGACCGACCCCCCCATAAATGAAAAGCGGATTATAGGCCACACCAGGCGATTGGCTGATCTGCATCGACGCGGCCCGTGCAAGTTGGTTCGACTTACCTTCCACAAAGGTGTCGAAACTAAATTCAGGATTGAGCCTGGACTCCGTGCGCCGCTCAACGAACCGCTCGGTGTCGTCAACCGTCTCGACGGGCGGGGGCGCTACCGTGCTCTCGGCTCTGTCGATCCCCCCGACGTCGAACCGGATCCGGCTAACCGCGCCGCTGCTGGCGTGCCGCGCAAACTCGACCAACCGCTCCTCGTAGTGCTGTCTGACCCAATCCTGCACGAACTTATTCGGCGCGAACAGCCGAAGAACCTCACCTTCACATCGTGCCTGCAGCGGCAGAATCCATGTGTTGAACTCGGCTGCCGTCAACTCCCCCTTCAACCGCAAGATACACTGTTGCCATAAATCCATAATCCACCCAATATTGCCCTTCGCTGATCGTTACTGAACCCTTCTTGGAAACCTGGTACCGTCCGATCATTCAAACTCTGATAACACTTGGCTCGACCCAAGAGCCTTGAGCCGCCAAACCAAGCCGTAGACCCCAAGTCTAGCCCTGCGGGCGGAAGTTATCCACAGGAAGAGCGAAGCCTGCACCCGTTTGAAGTCGTTGACATCTCCCGTGAAACCGTTTAAATTTCGGAGTCTTTTTTCGAGCGCGTCACAGTAGCTCCAGAACGCACGCCCTAGAGATCATCATGAAACGTACCTTCCAGCCAAGTCGCATCAAGTGCGCGCGTACCCACGGCTTTCGTGCACGTAACGCAACCAGAAACGGTCGTAAAGTTCTCAGCGCGCGCCGGGCGAAAGGTCGAGTCCGCCTCACCCCGTAGCGCTACGACCTAAAGGCCCTCGATCGGCTTAGACGCACGCGTGCCGCTCGAACACCCTCTCGGTCTACCGCGGAACCGTCGGCTCGTCAATCCGATTCAGTACCAACACGTACTCAAAGCCGGTTTTCGCTTTGGCGTTGGCGTGTACATGGTGGTCGCCTGTCCGAACGCTCTGGGCAGCCCTCGACTCGGACTTGCGATATCCAAGCGGTACGCCCGGCGTGCCCACGATCGCAACCGACTCAAGCGCATTGCCCGCGAGAGCTTCCGAAACCAAGGTTCGGCGCTACCGGCGGTCGATATCGTGGTGCTAGCGACAGCCAAGGCATCGAACGCGACCAATCAAACCCTCTTTTCCGCGCTCGGTCAGGCGTGGAACTCCATCAGGAACGCGTCATGGGTAAGGCCCTGATCTGGTTTGTCCGAGCATATCAGTACCTGATCAGCCCGGTGATTGGACCGCACTGTCGGTTTTACCCAACATGCTCGGCGTACGCCATCGAGGCCATCGACCGCTACGGCCCGTTACAGGGAACCTATCTGGCAGTCCTCCGACTGTCGCGATGCCATCCGTGGCACCCCGGCGGATGCGATCCTGTCCCGACGAAGAAGCAGTGATAACCCATGGATAATATCCGCTTAATCCTCATTTTTTCGCTCGCCGCAGTTTCGCTGCTGATCTATCAGGCCTGGCTGCAGGACTACGGTCCCGCAACCACCGCAAGACAAGTCGCGACCACTGAGAAGTCCGCTACGGCCCCGAGCGGTGCAGATGGCATCCCTGGCCTTCAAAGCGAGGCACCAAAGCCACCCAGCAGCGTTCTACCGCTTGCGACGAGCCGAACGACTGCAGATTCAGGGCGACTCATCACGGTCGAGACGGACCTGATGAAGGTCGAGATTTCGACCAAAGGTGGAACCATCGCCAGCGCCTGGCTGACCGATTATGCGGTGGCTCCTGAAGCCCCGGACGTGAAGTTACGTCTCCTGAAACCCGACACGCCGAACATGTTTGTCGTGCAGTCCGGATTGATCGGCTCGGCTTCCGATGCTCTGCCGACCCATGAAGCCCTGTTTACCAGCGAGTCCAGCCAATATGTCCTGGAGCCCGGCCAGACCTCGCTGACGGTTCCGCTTTCCTGGACCTCTCCCGACGGCGTCCAGGTTCGCAAGAACCTTCGGTTCCAGCGTGGGAGCTATGTCGTCGAATCGACTCAGGAAGTCCTGAACAATTCGGCCCAACCACTGATCGCTCGCGAGTATGCCCAGTTGCAGCGTACCGAGTTGATCGATCCGAATGCCTCACGCTTTGTCAGCACCTACACCGGGGGTGTCTATTACACCCCCGAAGACAAATATACCAAGATCTCATTCGATCAGATGCGCGAGCAAAAGCTCGAACGCTCTGTCACCGACGGTTGGATCGCGATGATCCAGCATTACTTCATGTCCGCCTGGATACCGCCGCGGGGCATCAGCGAGACGTTTTATACGAATGTCCTCGATGGCTCACGCTACATCATCGGGAAGTACAGCCCACCTGTTGTCGTCAACGCCGGCGCCTCCCATACCTTTACCAATCAGGTTTACATCGGACCAAAACTTCCATCAACGCTGGCAGCGGTCGCGCCTGGTCTGGAACTCACGGTCGATTTCGGTTGGCTGACCGTGATCGCCCAGCCGATCCATTGGCTCCTCGACATGATCTACATGGTTGTCGGGAACTGGGGTTGGGCAATCGTCGTTCTCACGATCCTGATCAAGCTGGCGTTCTACAAGCTCTCCGAGGCCAGTTATAAATCGATGGCGAAGATGCGCCAGATTACACCGCGTATGCAAGCGCTCAAGGACCGGTATGGGGATGATAAGGAACGTCTGAACCAGGCAATGATGGAAATGTACAAGACGGAGAAGATAAACCCGCTCGGCGGCTGTTTACCGATCCTGGTACAAATTCCTGTTTTCATCGCCCTGTATTGGGTGCTGCTGGAGAGTGTCGAGCTCCGCCAAGCACCGTTCATTCTGTGGATCGACAACCTCTCAGCCCCTGACCCCTATTTCGTCCTGCCATTGATCATGGGTATTTCCATGTTCGTGCAGTCGAAATTGAACCCGGCGCCACCGGATCCGATCCAGGCAAAGGTCATGATGAGCTTGCCGTTCGTGTTTACGATCTTCTTCGCATTCTTCCCCGCCGGGTTGGTGCTCTATTGGACGGTAAACAACCTGCTGTCAATCGCTCAGCAATGGCATATCACCAGGAATATCGATAAGGAAGCAGCCAAACGTAACCGCTGATTTTCTTTTTACTCGGATCACCGACCGCGTAAATGACCGCTGATACCATTGCGGCAATTGCCACGGCACCGGGTGTCGGCGGTGTTGGTGTGGTTCGTGTCAGCGGTCCTGCTGCACGGGCAATCGCCCATGCGGTGACGGGGCGCGCGCTTCGTCCGCGCCTCGCCAGCTTTTGCGGATTTCTCGCACGCACGGGTCAACCGATTGATGAAGGCATTGCACTCTTTTTTCCGGGACCGCGTTCTTTCACCGGAGAGGATGTGCTCGAACTCCAGGGCCATGGCGGTCCAGTGGTGCTCGACCTCCTGGTTTCCCGTTGTCTTGAACTTGGTGCTCGACCAGCCAGACCAGGTGAGTTCTCGGAAAGGGCCTTCTTGAATGGGAAACTTGACCTGACTCAGGCGGAAGCCATCGCGGATCTTGTCGAAAGTACCACCTCCCTCTCGGCCAGGCTTGCGATTCGTAGTCTTCAAGGGGCCTTCTCCACGCGAATCCGCACGTTGGTGGACGATCTCGTCCGTCTTCGTACCGGCATTGAAGCGACCCTTGATTTCCCGGAAGAAGATATCGACGATCACCTGTCGCATGATCTGCGTGAACGACTCAACGCTTTAATCGCGGCGACCGATCAAGTCTTGTTCGAGGCGCATCAGGGCGAACGTATTCGCGATGGTCTCCGCGTGGTGATCGCAGGCCGTCCGAACTCGGGTAAATCGAGCCTACTCAATGTGCTGGTTCAACAGGATGCAGCCATTGTGACCCCAGTCGCCGGTACGACCCGCGACCTGTTACGCTACGATATGGAGATCGAAGGTCTTCCGGTAACGGTCATCGATACGGCTGGTATTCGGGAAACCCATGAACTGGTCGAGCAGGAAGGCGTGCGGCGCGCACGTGAGCAATTAGGCAAAGCGGATCAGATCCTTTGGGTTTACGATGCCTCCCTGGGCCTGGATAGCGAGGAACTCGGTGGGCTCCATCAAGATGCAAGAGTGACTTTGATCCGCAACAAAAGCGATCTGGTCACACCTACCCCTGCGCCGCAAAATACGCACGGATTCACTGAGATCTCGATATCAGCTTTAACCGGGGCTGGAATCGACGACCTCAGGCGGCACCTGCGCGCGACGGCTGGGGTAGAAGGGCTTGGTGAAGGGTCCTTTGTCGCCCGTCGTCGGCATCTGGATGCGCTGCGGCGAGGTCTGGCCGCACTGCATTCATCAAAAGTGTCTTTCGACACGGGATTGGGGCCTGAAGTCGTCGCCCTAGAGTTGCGAGACGCTCAACAAGCGTTTGGAGAGATTACCGGAGCGGTCACTTCAGACGATCTTCTAGGCGAAATATTTTCTACGTTTTGCATTGGAAAATGAGCGTCTCGGTTTTCTCGGGACGAACGCTTTGACCAGTTGTGAGAGGCGCTGCACATCCGCGGCTGTCGGGTTCGGCATGTAACGCCCGCGGATATACAGGGCGACGATCGCGTTGACCCGTAGGGCGAAGTCGGGGCGAGCGACGGCGACGCGTGCAGCAAAATCAAGCGGTCCTTCATGCGCGTGCCTTACCAACCCCACCGCTGCCAATCGGCGACACAGTAAGGCGAAGCAGCGAGTGGCCGGATCGATCGCAACGGGCTGATGAACCAGCCCGAACAGAATCAGTCCCATGACCACCGTGACCGCGGCCACCATGATACCTGCCAGTGCGAACTCCCCATAGTCCGCCAGCCCCAACCGATCGAGCAGGCGGGTTTGCTCGGCGGCTGAATAGTCCAGGACCGAACGCTGCCAGGCGGCATCGATGCTGTCGGCCAGCAATCGCAAATGACGTATCGTATTCGCCAGGACCCCCGTGGAATCGATATGGAAGCGTGCCGGTGCGTAGGTCCCGAGCAAGCGGGACGCACCTCGATTGTCCACGCGGGATGGTGCTACAGCGCTGGTCGGATCGACACGTACCCATCCCCGCCCGGCGATCATCACTTCAACCCAGGCGTGCGCATCCGATTGCCAGATCAAGTGATAACCACCGATGCGATTGAGCTCACCGCCGAGATAACCGAGCACGACCCTAGACGGTAGGCCCGCGATCCGCATCAGTACTGCGAAACTTCCGGCATAGTGTTCGCAAAAGCCGCTGCGTGTTAGAAAAAGGAATTCATCCCAGGGATTGGCCCCGAGCTTGGGCGGCAACAGCGTGTAGTGAAATTCCTCACGGTTGAAAAAGTCCAACCCTTTTTGGACCAAAGCCCAGTCTGAATCGGTTTCGAGCTGCCATTGCTTGACGAGCGCAATCATGCGTTCGCTCGTATTATCCGGTAAGCGCAGAGCATAGCGCCGCTCGGCATCGGCCGGGACCGCGGTCCGGAAATCCAGAGCAGAGCTGAGTCGATAGCGTCTTGCCGTGGTGATGGGGCGATCCGACAGCAATTGAAAGTCACGGCTCAGAACGGTATTCGGCGGATGTTCGATCGGCAGATCCAAACTGAACATCCAGCGTTGTCGGGAGGGCTCCAGCACAATCTCGTAATCGATCCGCTCCGCCGCTCGGGTCAGTTCGGAGTCAGCCGGCTGATACTGGTTAACACGCCCCGGTGACCATTTCCGGTTATCGACCTCCCATAGCACCAAGCCGCGCCAATAGAGCTGATCGGGCCTTGGCGGACGTTGGTCGAAACGCGCGCGAAAGGCGAGATCTCCGTTGATCACCAGTTCGCTGATCGAGCCCGGTTCCATCGACTCACTCATGCCCATGGTTGCCCGATCCTGATCAAAGCCAAGGCTCCATAGGGGACTTGTCAGTCGGGGAAAGAGCGCGAACAGAACGATCGTCAGAGGAAGCGCCTGGAGGCAGATCCGCAGCACGACCGGCATGGCCCGGCGGATTGGGGGTGAACCGATACCGCCGTTCAAATCCACGAGCAGCGCGACGATCATGAACGCAATGCCGCCAAAGTACAGCGTCAATCCAATTCCCTGGTCGAACAGAAATTGCACCACGACCACGAAACAGAGCGCGATGGCGCTGATGCGATGGTCGCGGCGTGCGCGCAACTCGAGCAACTTCAATGCCAGCATGGTCACAAGCAGTGATGTGCCGCCCAGCTTGCCAACCAGGGTGTGATTGGCCAGCAGGCAGTTCGCCACTCCGACTAAGGTCAAAGCCAGCAACAGCCAGCGGCCGGGCGCAGCGGCCGGCCAACGCACTGCCGCGAACCGCAGGATCAATACCAAAGCGACGAACGCCGAGACGCGCCAATTCAGGTGAGACGCGAGCGGCAGATAGGCGGCGCTCACCGTTAGGACCAGGGCGAGTGTTTGGTAACGCTCAGGCTGTTCGTCAATGGGAAGGAGCTTTTGTTTGGCCATCATCAAAAAGTGCGAGTTCCCGCAGACAATGCTGCATCTGATCGGCGCCGCTGGCGAGGCCGATCTCGGTGCCCGGCAGTCTCATCCCGAACCTCAGGTTTGCCGCCCCGGCATCCAGCACCTGTCGCGTCAACAGCCGAATACGCTCTTCCGGATCGGGCGTGCTCAACGCTCTCCAGTCGATCCAGACTTCGAGTCCATCATCGCCGCCGAATTGCTTGACCACCAGCCCGCGTTCGCGCGCAAAGGCTTTCCAATCCAAATGTCGGGTCGAATCGCCGCTGCGATACTCACGGCTGCCGATGTAGTCATCCGCGCCTTCACCGGTTCGCGCGGCCGGTCGGTGCGTATCACCGCTGCTCTGAACGGGCGGCGGTGCCGCGACAGCCGGACGGGGATAGACCAAGACGCTGGCTTGTCCGCGCGCGTAGCACCAGGCGCGAAACAGGTGCATCGGGTGTCGGGTTTCGACCTCGAGATCCGTCAGCCACAGCAGACCTCGTCGGCTTGTCGGCTGGGCGAAGGCGATGCCCCGTTGGTCGTGCGCATCGAGGGCGACGGGGGTGCTCGCATCGAGACCTCCTTTTAAGCGCAAATCGAAGCGGGCGTGTGACCGCTCATTGCTCAAAGTGACCTCGAACAGCGCCGCGGCGCCATCGAACACCGCGGGACCCGAGCGCACTGAAATGGCTAATCCAAGGAGGTTGTACCAGCAATGGTGCATCGCTACCAACCCGACCGATGCCATGAAGAACGCGAAGAGCAAACCGATATTATTCTGATAGTTCAGCGAACCCAGCAGCATGACGAAGACGGTCGTGGCATAGAGCATTCCAATACTGGTCGGCAGAATATAGATCTGCCTGGCCGCAATGCGGGCGACCCCGTCCTTGTCCATCGGTGCTCGGCGCAGGAGTCCGTTGAAGATCCGCTTCACGGCGGATCGCAGTGACGCACCCCTGAGCCGCGCCCCAGGGTGCTTTCCGGCGGTTCCGCGGGTAAGGCGAAACCGATGCAGTCGGCGCCCGAAGGTCATGGTACCGCGACCGCCGTCAGGATCGCAGTTGACACCTCGTCATGGTCGAGCCGTCCGGTTCCATCGTTGCCTATCAAACGATGAATGGCGCAGGCCGGCAGCACCGCCTGAATATCCTCCGGGATCAGGAAATGACGTCCGTCGAGGAGTGCCCATGCCTTCGCCGCACGCAACAGCCCAACCCCGGCGCGCGGCGAGAGCCCATGGGCGAAGCGCTCGCAACGCCGGGTGAACGCCAGGATTCCATGGCAGTAGTCGATCAGCGGTGCCGCCGCATGCACCTGACCAACCGCGGTCTGAAGCGCAGCGATCTCGGTGGCGGACAACACCGCTGACTGCTGCAGCACCATGGCCCGGCGATCCTCTCCGGCCAGCAGTTCCTTCTCTTGCGCCGTGGCGGGATAACCGAGGCGGATGCGCATCAGGAAACGATCCAGCTGGGACTCCGGAAGTGGAAAGGTGCCGACCTGGTAGGAGGGGTTCTGTGTCGCGATCACAAAAAACGGTGCGGGCAGGGGCCTGGTCTCGCCGTCGACCGTCACTTGCCGCTCCTCCATCGCCTCCAACAGCGCGCTCTGTGCCTTTGGAGTCGCGCGGTTGATCTCGTCGGCGAGCACCAATTGCGCAAACACCGGACCAGGGTGAAAGCGAAAAGATTCGGTCCCCCGCTCGAAGACGGAGACCCCGACCACGTCAGCGGGTAGCAGATCGCTGGTGAACTGGATACGTGAATACTGCAGCCCGAGCAGTCGTGCCAGCAGGTGGGCCAGCGTCGTCTTGCCGACCCCCGGCAAATCTTCAATCAGGAGGTGGCCCCGCGCCAAGAGGCAGGTCACCGCCAAGCGGATCTCGTGCTCCTTTCCCAGGATAATCCTGCCCGCCGTAGCGAGGAGGGTTTCGATCAGCTTCACCTGCGGGTGCGGGGTTGATTGCGGCATAGGGTCTCTGTGCGTGTCGTTCTTGGCCGGTGCCTTGTCGGTGGTCGTGGGTGTGCCTCCGACAAAGGCAGACGAAAATCCTTCGCGATCTGGTACAGGATTTTCCGGCAATCGCCTAAACTGCCACCTTCGCTGAGCTTATGCGATGATTTTTACCATGTTTGCGACCGATCATTACGACGTCATCGTCATTGGCGGCGGACACGCCGGGACCGAGGCGGCCCTGGCCTCCGCGCGTTTGGGTGTACGCACCCTCCTCCTCACCCACAGCACCGACACCATCGGCAGTATGAGCTGCAACCCGGCCATCGGCGGCATCGGCAAGGGTCATCTGGTGAAAGAGATCGACGCGCTCGGCGGCCTCATGGCCCGGGCCGCGGACCGCGCCGGTATCCAGTTCCGCATCCTCAACGCCAGCAAGGGGCCGGCCGTGCGGGCCACCCGCGCCCAGGCGGATCGTGCACTGTATAAGGCGGCTGTGCGCAGCGCCTGTGAGGGACAGCCGAACCTCTCGATCTTCCAGCAGGCCGCTGACGACCTGCTCTTGGAAGAACATGGGGGCAAAAGTCGCGTCCAGGGTGTTCGTACCCAGATGGGACTCGACTTCAAGGCGCGCGCCGTCGTCCTGACTGCCGGGACCTTTCTGGCCGGCCGCATCCATGTCGGTCTTGCGAATTATGAAGGTGGCCGTGCGGGCGATCCACCGGCCAATGCCCTCGCCCATCGACTGCGCGAGCTGCCCTTCCGGGTCGCGCGGCTCAAGACCGGAACGCCGCCGCGCATCGACGGCCGCACCATCGATTATCGGCAACTCAAGGAACAGCCCGGCGATCAGCCGACTCCCGTGTTCTCCTTCATGGGCAGTGTGGCCGATCACCCCCGCCAGGTGAGTTGTTTCATCGCCCATACCAATGCGCGCACCCATGACGTGATCCGCTCCGGGCTGTCGCGTTCGCCACTGTTCACCGGTCTGATCGAAGGGATCGGCCCGCGTTACTGCCCCTCCATCGAAGACAAGATCGTGCGCTTTGCCGACAAATCGAGCCACCAGATCTTCGTCGAGCCGGAAGGCCTCTCCACCCATGAGGTGTATCCCAACGGCATCTCCACCAGCCTGCCCTACGACATTCAGCAGGCCCTCGTCAGATCCCTGCTCGGGTTCGAGCATGCCCACATCACCCGTCCGGGCTACGCCATCGAGTACGATTTTTTCGACCCGCGCGACCTCGCTGCGACCCTTGAGACCCAGCCGGTCGAGAACCTCTTTTTTGCCGGTCAGATCAACGGTACCACCGGCTATGAAGAAGCGGCGGCCCAAGGGCTCCTGGCCGGAGCCAATGCCGCCCTGCGGGTGCTGGGCCGCGATCCCTGGTACCCGCGTCGGGATCAGGCTTACCTCGGCGTCCTCGTGGATGATCTGATCACGCGCGGCACCACTGAGCCATACCGGATGTTCACCAGCCGGGCCGAGTACCGCCTGTTGCTGCGGGAAGACAACGCCGATCACCGGCTCACCGAGATCGGCTACGGGCTCGGGCTGGTCGCCGAGGCGCAGTGGCGGGCCTTCGACAGCAAGCGCGAGGCCGTCGCCCGCGAGCAGCAGCGGCTGCGCGACATCTGGGTGCGCCCTGACGCCGTCCCGCTGGCCGATCAGATCGCCGTCCTCGGCGAGCCCCTGCGGCGCGAGATCCGCGCGCTCGACCTCATGGCCCGGCCGCAGGTCGACTATCGCGGCATCGTCCGTCTGACCGGCGAGCCGGAACTGCCGATCGACCCGGCGGTTGCCGAGCAGATCGAGATCCGCTGCCACTACGACGGCTACATCGTTCGCCAGCAAGCGGAGATCGACCGCTCCCGTGATCAGGAATCCAAGTCGCTCCCGGCAAACTTCGACTTCGCCGGTGTCCGCGGACTCTCCACCGAGGTCCGCGAAAAGCTCACCCGGGTGCGCCCTGCTACCCTTGGCCAGGCGGCCCGGATTCCTGGGGTTACGCCCGCCGCGGTGTCGCTGCTGTTGATCCACCTGAAGCGGCACAGCGCGTGACTCGGAATGCAGTCTTTCCCGACCTGACCACCGATCCGAACATGGTCCCCACCCTTCCCGTTTCCCCGCGGGCGCGTCTCGCCGACGGCGCCGCCGCGCTCGGCATCCTGTTGACTCCAAGCCAAATCGACCGGATGTTCGCGTTCCTCGAACTGCTGGCTCGTTGGAATCGCACCTACAACCTCACCGCGGTGCGCGACCCCGACGAGCAAGTGCCAAGACACCTGCTCGACAGCCTGGCGATCCGTGCGTTTCTGTTCGGCGACACTGTCCTCGACCTCGGCACCGGTGCCGGATTACCCGGACTCCCGCTAGCCCTCTGCGACCCGGACCGCCGCTACTGCCTCCTCGACGGCAGCGGCAAGAAGATTCGTTTCGTGCGCCAAGCCGTCATGGAATTCGGCCTCACCCAGGTCGAGGCCGTGCACAGCCGCATCGAGTCATACCGGCCGGGGCGAAAATTCAGTACCATAGTCACCAGGGCCGTCGCGGAGATCGCCGCGATCCACCTGCTGGCGGCCCCCCTGCTCGACCGTCCGGGGCGCTTGTTGGTCATGAAGGGCCGCTATCCGCACGACGAGCTCCGCAACCCGGCGCTCAGCGACCTTGACCTGACCGTGCACCCCCTGTGCGTGCCGTTCCTTGAAGGCGACCGCCACCTCATCGAGATCCGCTGTGAGTGATCCTGCCATGGTTCGTATTATCGCCGTTGCCAATCAGAAAGGCGGGGTCGGCAAAACCACCACTGCCGTCAATCTGGCCGCTGCCCTGGCGTCCATGAAGCGGCGTGTCCTGCTGGTCGATATGGATCCGCAGGGCAACGCCACCATGGGGTGCGGGGTCGACAAGCACACCATTGAACACTCCAGTTGCGACCTCTTGCTGTCCGACATCCCATTCGCGTCCTGTGTACAGCGGGTGGCCGAACCGGCCCCCGGCTTCGACCTGTTGCCATCCAATGCCGACCTGACCGCCGCTGAGGTCGGCCTGATCGGTTCCGCCGATCGGGAGCGCCGACTTGCCAAGATCCTGGCGACCGTCGTCGAGGACTACGAGCTGATCATCATCGACTGCCCGCCGTCCCTCAACATGCTGACCCTCAATGCGTTGGTTGCCGCTCACGGCGTTCTGATCCCGATCCAGTGCGAGTATTACGCCCTGGAGGGACTTTCCGCCCTGATCGACACCATCGCCCAGGTCCGTGAAAGCCGCAACAGCGGGCTCCAGATCGAGGGCATCCTGCGCACCATGCACGATCCGCGTAACAACCTGGCCAATCAAGTCTCGACCCAGCTTGTCACCCACTTCACCGACCAGGTCTACCGCACCATCATTCCCCGCAACGTCCGCCTGGCGGAGGCCCCGAGTCACGGCTTGTCGGTCCTGCTCTACGACCCCGTCTCGAAAGGGGCCGTCTCTTATCTGGCCCTGGCGAGCGAAGTGCTGCGCCGCAACCATAAACGACACTCTGTCTCCTGAGGCGCCCGATTGATGGACCCCGTGGAAGAAGCCGGCAACTCGCCGCAAAAAAAACGTGGCCTTGGTCGCGGTCTTGACGCCCTGCTCGGCGCGACCCGCCTGCCCCCGGTGCCCGTCGTGCCGTTGAGCACCGAGCAGCCACCGCCCGTCGACTCCGTACTCCCGATCGGCGAGCGCATCACCCGGCTTCCACTCGAACAAATCCAGCGTGGGCGTTATCAGCCGCGCCGTGACTTCGACCCGGATGCCCTGCGCGAACTGGCCGACTCGATCGCCGCCCAGGGCGTCATACAGCCCGTGGTCGTGCGGCCGATCGGCGACGACCGCTACGAACTCGTCGCCGGCGAGCGGCGCTGGCGAGCCTCCCAGCAGGCCGGGCTCGTCGACATTCCGGCCGTCATTCGTGAGTGCGACGAACTCGCCGCGGTGGCCATCGGACTGATCGAAAACATTCAGCGCGCCGATCTCAATCCGTTGGAAGAGGCCGGCGCCCTGGAGCGTCTGCTGACCGAGTTCCAGCTCACCCACCAGCAGATCGCCGAGGCCCTGGGCAAGTCCCGCACCACGGTGACCAACCTGCTGCGGCTGTTGGAACTAAACCCCGACGTCAAGACGCTGGTCGATCACTCACAGATCGAAATGGGCCACGCCCGGGCCCTGCTCGGTCTCAAAGGCCCGGCGCAAAGCACGGCCGCCCGGCAAGTGGTTGCCGGCGGTCTGTCGGTGCGTGAGACCGAGCGGCTGGTGCGCCGCCTGCAACAGGCCGACGAGGCCCCGGCGGCGCCGGTCGCCAAGCCGGACCTCGACCCCAATGTCCGCCGTCTCCAGGACGATCTGACCGACCGCCTGGGGGCGCGGGTGCAGATCCAGCAGGGCGCACGCGGCACCGGAAAGCTGGTCATCGCCTACAACAGCCTGGAAGAACTGGACGGAATACTTGAACACATTCAGTGAAAAACATCAGGCCATCGGTATTCTGCAATGATTAGAATCAGCTAGATCCATGGAACCAGCGGACTCTCGTGCGTTGACCCGCAATTTTCGACCCCGTATACTGCGCGTTCGGCAGGGATCAGTCCTCGCAGCATGTTCCGAATCCGATGCAACAGGCAGATGCCCGGCTGGCTAAAAAGACCTTGCAGGTTCAAGCCATTCTTGGTTTGAGCGCATTGCTGATCGCTCTACCTTTCGGGTGGCATACGGCAATGTCGGTCATGATCGGAGTTGGCTCCTGTCTGTTCGCCAACAGCCTCTTCGCGGTCTTGGTCTTCCGGGGCTACCGCGCCCAGGAGCCGGGTCGGTTGTTGCTGAACATTTATGGCGCTGAGGTAGCGAAACTCGTAGTTTTAATCGGTCTCTTCGGCGTGGCATTTGCGACGCTCGATGGCCTGAACGTTCCGGCACTGTTGGTTGCTTACCTGGTCATTCAGGTCGCTTCCACCTTGATTGCGGCCCAACTGAGCGCCCGCGCGGCGTCCCGGTCGGGCACCCAAGACACGCACTGAGAGATGATCGATGTCGACCGCTGAAACGCTGACCGCTCAAGGATATATCCAGCACCATCTCACCAATCTCACCCTGGGTGTGCACCCGGAGCATGGGCTCAGTTTTGCTCACAATGCCCAGGGTGCGGCCGAGATGGGCTTCTGGGCCATCAATGTCGATACCATGTTTTTCTCCATCCTGCTCGGATGGCTTTTCGTTCGCTTTTTCCGCGGCGTGGCCGAAAAGGCGAGTGTCGGGATTCCGGGAGCAGCGCAGAACTTCGCCGAGTGGATCGTTGAATTCATCGACGAGAACGTGCGCGGCTCGTTCACCGGAAAGAACCCGCTGGTCGCGCCGCTGGCCCTGACCATCTTCGTCTGGGTCTTCATGATGAACCTGATGGACTTGATTCCGGTGGACCTGCTGCCCTGGTTGTTCGGACAGTCGATGGCCATCTTTGGTGCCGATCCCCACCATGTCTTCCTGCGGGTCGTGCCCACCACCGATCCCAACACCACCTTTGCTCTGGCCTTGGTGGTCTTCGGAATGGTGCTCTACTACAGCTTCAAGATGAAGGGTGTCGGCGGGTTCCTCGGTGAGTTGAGCCTGCAGCCGTTCGGCGTCTGGGGCATGCCGGCCAATTTGATTCTGGAAGGTATCAGCCTGCTGTCCAAGCCGGTTTCACTCGCCCTGCGTCTCTTCGGTAACATGTACGCCGGTGAGATGATCTTCATCCTGATCGCGCTGATGTTCGGCGGCGGCTGGGCGCTGGGGCTCACCGCGGGCGCCCTGCAGTTCGTCTGGGCGGTGTTCCACATCCTGATCATCACGCTCCAGGCCTTCATCTTCATGGTGCTGACCGTCGTCTATCTCGACATGGCCCACCAGACGCATCACTAGTCCTCAACCACCCGTTACTCTCAACCGCCTGACCAACCACCGGAGTTACCCATGGAACTCGAAGTCGCACAAGCATTCGCAACTGCTATCAGATTCATCGGCGCGGGCCTGATGCTCGGCCTTGGCGCGGTCGGCGCGGGCGTCGGCATCGGTGTGCTCGGTGGTCGT